>ERZ1669250.187-NODE-187-length-33074-cov-7.189951_pt1 | contig 33074 bp, 34 predicted proteins | sample MGYA00579295_ERZ1669250 | MGnify/ENA primary metagenome ERZ1669250 (study PRJEB41166, sample SAMN08046056) | hot springs metagenome | biome: hot spring; feature: acid hot spring; material: thermophilic sediment; isolation source: thermophilic sediment from acid...
ATTCTTTCTCTGAAAAATATTTTACAACTTTTACAATTGTATCTGTTTTGCCTGAGTTTGATGGGCCATAAAATTCCAGAATCATAAATAATACATGGTAATTCGAATATTAAATTATTACATTTCAGTTCATCATCAACAAAATTTAAATAATATTATTACCATTAAATTTTATGGAAGATATCGAAATTATTGAATTGAATGAAAATTCCGAAGAAATTAAAGAATTTTATTTGATTTATAAAGAACTTTTCCCTAAAAAAGAGGAGTCTGAAAATCTTGAAAATATTTTAAAATATTTAAGCCTTAAAAAAACAGAATTTTATGGAAAAAATAATTATCATATTCTGATCTTAAAATTAAAATTTAATAAGAATATAATTGGATTATTAATTGGTGATTATTATTATGATTCTGGAATTTCATTCATAGAATTTATTGGAGTTGTAAATGAATACAGAAGTAAAGGGTTTGCAAAATTACTTTTCAATAAATTCATTGAAATAAGTAGAAATGATGCAGATCGTGTAAAATCCAATTTAAATGGTATTTTGATTGAAGTAGAAAGACCTGAAGCTATTGATGCACCAGGATCTTTTACATTTTGGGATCATTTAGATTTTAAAAAAGTTGAATGTAAATATATTCAACCATCGCTTTCACCGGATAAAAAGAATGAAACAAACCTGATGTTAATGTATCTTGGACTGGATGAAAAGAATTTGAAAAGAGAGACACTATTAAGTGCTATTAAAGATTATTTCAAGTATGCCATGTCCAAAGAAAACCCCACGGAGTTAGAAGAATTTAAAATGATTGAAGAAAGTGTATCATCTGATTATGTAATTTTAACTAGGCTTGGGTCAACATGGTTTGTTCATCCTACAATTCATTATTTTTTTACAATGGACATAACAGATATGTTATCGAAACAAATAGATTTAAATGAAAAATTAAATAAAAATTTATTGAAAAATATTGTTTCAATAGGCACGTTGAATATAAAAAATGAAACAATTGATGATGTTTATTACAGGCTTGAAAGTGATAAAATAGATTTTTCACAAAATTATCTTGAAAAGAGGTACATAATGAGAGGTAATATTGATTATAAATTCCAAGATTTTATCTATTATGCACCGTACGAGTCAATGATACCTTTTAATACAATTCCAGCAAATTTAGAATTACTATTTTCTTATAATTCCATTGGAGTAGTAGTGTTGGAACTTATAATTCATTTGAAAACGACTCTATCAACAGGTACGTTAATAAGTGTTGTAAATTTTAAAAATATTTATATTTCCAATAAACAAATTAAAAATTTTCTTTTAGAGATACTAGAAAAATTAGGTTTTAAAAATATAAAAAATGCTTTAAATATTAATCCATATCCTCTTATATTTGTTTCTGAATATGGAGGTAAATTCTCCGATATGGAAGTATATGGTATCACAGAAATAGATTCTTCTTATTGGGAAATTTCAAATGTTGAATTAAGACAGCATTCTAAAAATAATATAAGCATAGTAAAAAACATTCAGGTTTTCTATGAATTTCTTGCCTCGTTGGTTGCAGCTAAGAATAAGGAAATGTATATTGATAACATTGAGGAAATAGCAGGCATTCAAATAGGCCAAATTTCTGTCAAGGGTGATTTAGATCAAATTGCATTATCCATAGTAGAAGCTGAATATTCAGTAGAAATTGAGAGATTAAGAATACAATATACACTTTTGTATAACTTATACAATCTACTTGAAAATAAAAATATCACAAAAAGATACAGCATGGAATATAGGCAGCTGCTTGATATCCAGAAGAAATTAGTGAGGAAAATGGATGAAATATCTCTTATTGATACGGAAAGATTTCCATCCCTAAAAAGAATATTTAAAAATGCTCAGGAAAGGTTAGGTATATCTGAATTGAAAACAAAGATAGAGGAAATTCAGAATAATATTAAAGAAGAGATACAGGTAAGATCTAATATTGCACAAACACAAAGAACAAATGTGTTGAATATACTAATTTTCTCTCTTATTCTTATACAGATATTTGAACCATATCTGCCGAAGGAATATAACTATATTATATATACAATAGTAATAATAGCTGCTGCTACGCTTCTTTACTCATTCCTGATAAAAAAATGAGGTAAAAATGTTAAAAAATATTAAATATTATGGGCTTGCCTTTGCATCATCAATGTCATATTCATATTGGCTAATAGGTTCGGCATTCGCTGTTTCAATAGAATCTGGTGAATATGATTATCTATCTCTTTTTTTGATAATGTTCTTTTCATTAATTCTATCCATTTTATTTTTCAAAAAAATAGGCAAGATATTATTTACAGGTATTTTATCAGGATTGGCATTTTCGGTTGGTAATTTACTACTTTATTTATTGATTGGAAAGATAAATATAGTAATAGCTGGATCATTCACTGCATTGAATCTTGTTTTCTTTCCATTGTTTATTTATCCGGGTAGTAAAAAGAATTTAATTAAACATATATCAGGTTCTGCTATAGTTTCAGCAGGGTTAATAGTGGAATCTTTAACAATTGGAAATTTCAAAACAGATCTATTTATTATTTCAATTATAATAGGTGTCCTTTTGGGTTTAATATATGCACTTGCTACATATTTATTTAATTTATCTTTGATTAAAGAAAATGATGTTAAAAATACCATATTTACGATATTTTTAACTGAAACAGTATTTTATGGTATTTTTTCTGTGGTTCTTAAAAACTATTCAACTAATATTTTTTACAATTGGCTATTCTTAATTAATGTAGTACTGGTAGCAATTTCACTTTTTGCAGGCCTATATCTAGAAGCGAGAGGGTTTAAAGGATTTAAGAGGAAAGAATTTGAGGAAAGGAATATTGTAAATATACTTTCAAATCTTGAACTTCTACCAATTATAATTGTTTCAATAATAGTATATTCCAATTTAATTGTTTTTTATATATCGGGACTGGCTTTAATTATAATTGGCATGGTATTGATCAGCATTAAAATATGAACAGTGCGGGTGCCGGGATTTGAACCCGGGTTAGAGGCTTGGGAAGCCCCTGTGCTGACCACTACACTACACCCGCTTAAAACTCCAATGGAAAGCATTTATTTATTTTTTCTGAAATTCAGCCTTTGTGATATTAAAAATGCCATAATTTCCCTTCCATATTATCTCATTCTCAATTATTTTTATCCTTTCTCTGAATATGGGTCCATCTAGGACAAGGGTTTCATATTCACCACCTTCCCCAGATGGATGGATACCATATCTTTCATTTAATTTTTTTAACTTGTTTATCAATTCAAAATCTATTTCTTTGCCAAGGAAATTTTCATCAAGGCCTTCTGCAGAAACACTGATAATTATTGCTCTAAATCCAGCAATTATTATTTCATATAGTAATTGATAAGGGTTTTTTCTCCAAAGAGGAGAATAATGGATTTTATTCAAATCATGTGAAATCATTTCTAGCCTTGTTTTCTGGTATTCAGATTCTATTGCTCCAGATACTATTACATTTTCATTAAATTTTGAAAGTATTTTTTTTAATTCATTTGGATCATCCGAGATCCTGAATTGTAGAAGATCTATACCTATGGATCTTGAAATGTAATCAACCATGTGAACATTGGGGAAATGGTACATAAAAGAAAATTCTTCAGGAATTATGTTCACAATTTTTTTTATATCAATTCCCTGTTGCATTGCAATGTACATTGCATAAATGCTATCTTTTCCACCACTTATTAATGATATGCCATCCATTTTAACACCTGTTTTTCCCAACTTCTTCAGAATATTCTTTCTCAGCTGTCATCAATACTTTATCACGTAATTTTAAAAATTTTTCAATAGAAGCATATGTTATTGGATGTATTGGGAGAAAAGGACAACCGCAACCCTTTATGGAAATGGACTCGTTGAATGTTCCTATCTTTTTTGCAATGTTTTCAATCTCAATTTTGTCAAGGCCTATTAAAGGCCTTAACACAGGCATATTTGTTGCCAGATTCTCCACTGAAATGTTGTTGAGCGTTTGTGAAGCAACCTGTCCAAGAGATTCTCCTGTCCCAATGCCAAGTGCGCCAATTCCTCTTGCAATTTTTTCCGCCCTTTTAAGCATGGAATACCTGCAGAATACGCACGTCCATTTTCTTTCTCTCATAGATTCCAGATTTATTATTACATTTTTTATAAGATCTTTGTGATCTTCAACTATTAAATCAAGGCTCTTAGGTGAATAGGATTCAATTATGCTAATTAAATTCTTCACCTTTTTCAAAATTTCATCATTTGTTTTATAATGAAGAAAGGTGAGATCCGCACCCCTTTTCATCAATAGATATGCAGCAACAGGAGAATCAATGCCACCGCTGATGAGCATTAAAACCTTACCCTCTATACCATAAGGTAATCCACCTGGGCCCTGGTACTTTTCTGTAAAAATGTATGATCTATCATTCAATATTTCAACACCAATGTTTAAGTCAGGGCTTTCAAGATCTACTTTTTTAGAAAAGTCCCTTATGACAAATTCGCCAATCTGCTCGTTAATTTCCATGGATGTTTTTTCATATCCTTTCCACAGTCGCTGTGTACTAATCCTGAATGTTTTGAATTTTTTCTCTTTAATTAAATTTCTTATTGAATTATAAATTTCGTTTAAATCGAGAGATGATTCGATTGCAGGTGAATATGACCTTACGCCAAAGATTTTTGAATAAATAGTAAGCGGTGCATGAGAATATACTATTATTCTGCCTCGAATTCTTTCAATATGGCTTTTATAACCAAATTTCTTTAATTGATTTTTAATATTATCAATTAGTCTATTCTCGAAATAAATTCTATTTTTTCCTTTCAGTCCGATTTCATCATATCTGATAATGATCATTGGAAATGGTGATCAGTTACAATTAAAAAACTTTTTCAAAAATTTAAAAATTCTCGGAACAAAATTTATATAGAGCAATTAAATTCACTTCGCAATTAGCCAAATGGAGGAAAAAAAATGAAAATAAAGAAGTTGGCATTTCTGTCCACACTGTTTGCAATTCTGCTACCAACGCTTGTCGTTGCTACCGTGGTGCTTAGTTATACATACTCAACATCCACAAGCGGAGTAGCACCTGAAGTATATCTGGCTCAGGGACCAAATTATGCCGCAGCAAATGCAATTGGCCTATTCTACGCTAACCAAGCAGGATCACCTGCAAACATATCCAGCGGAACAAAGATATATTTTAACTATACATACGGAGCATCTAACGAGGCACTTTTAAACGTGTTAGAGATAGTTAATAATGTACCTAGTGGTAATACGGTAAAAGTAACTTTTGATAGATTATCTTTGCCTAATGGGGTTACAATGTATATATCAAGCGCTGCTAATACGGAACTTAGCTATACTGTTTCAAATGGAGTAATCACAATTTCAAATGGAAACCAGGTATCAGGAAGCCAAATCACTTTATCTTCCGGTACATACTATATAGGATTTCTATTCGGTATTAATGCACAACCAGGAACAGGCACAATAGCATTATCCTATCAGATCAGCTAAGAAAATTCCCTCAAATTTAATTTTTTTATGTCAAAGATTTTTCAATTTATTTCAGTGATTGCTATAGTTTTCATATTAATAGTTGTAATTCCTACTGGATCAAGATCAGATGTTGTTATTTCAAACAATTATCCATTGAGCGTTAATAATGCTTCACCTTGCTTAAAATATCAAAGAAATAATAGCATAGGAGATTTTGTTAATCTTTCGAAGTCCACATTTGGAACTTATGGTGACAATGCTACAATTTATGTGAATTCAACCTGGTGGTCAAGCATTGCATCTGATAACAGCGGGAATACTTTTTATGTGGATACTTATGGTAATCTATATGAAAATTTTTCAAAACAAACATCATATAGATATCTTGGCTCTCCTTATAAGTCAACTAATTGGATATATTCGATGGTGAATTCATCATCAATCGTATACACTAATTTTAACAATCAAGGTGCTGAAGAATTTATAGTCGGCTCAAAAAACGTTTTGGTAAATTATATAGTGTTATATTTGAAAGGAGCATCTGGATCTTCAATTGATTTTAGCATAGGAACGACCTTGTGGGGATCGGATGTTCTTTCAAATATTACTGTTAATTATAATGGAAATAATTGGTATAATATATCCATCCCCACCATAACATTATACGGTGATAAATATTATTATTTAAATGTATACCAAGTTAATAAAAATATAAATTGGGGATCTACGAACAATCCATCAGCCAGTTCTAAAAATTATTTACAAGATTATTATTATTCAGGAAATAAATTAAAAAACGATAATTCAAATCCATATGTTTTTACTGTAGGCTATTACGGAAAAATCCCTTATGAAGGTCCAATTGTTGGTATTGCTGTTTCAAATAATACTATTTCTGAAGGTGGAGCATTAGTTCAGGAATTAACTGAGTGGGGCGTTGTTTTTGAACTTAACGTAACAAATGGAAATACAATAAGCCAAGGCTGGTTTGAATTTATACTACCTAATTCTGGATATCCAAGTACTACATATTCTGCTATAAATGAAATTAAAAGTGTAAATTATTACCAGGAAATTTTTATGTACTTTGCCACAAATGGAACAGTTTATTATTATCTTCCTGACAATGGTCCGGAAAATAATAATTTTTATCCTTTAACTTACAATAAATCCCCTTTACCATTTGTTTCGGCATGTGTATATGGATATCTCTCAGGAAATACTATATATGTTATGCCTTTTGGTCTCCTTTATAATGGAAGCATTTATGCTTATTATGAATCATCAGGTGTCTGGAACTGGTATTATTTTGGTTCCACAGCTAATGGTGCAAGAGCTATAAATATTGCGCCATCGGATTCTACGCAGTACGTATCTTCAAATTATGTAGATAGTTTATATTACCTCATGGTTGTTTTATTGAATAATAATACTTATGTTTATGAGTCCAATGCATTAAATTACAATTCTTTTAGCGGAACTTTCTCAGCAATTAGTATTCCAAATTCTCAAGGAACAAATGAAGCTGTTTTTAACCCGTGGGGAAATGGATGGTATATTTTGCAAACAAACGGTACCATTGCACATTCATCGAGTTGGGTAAATCCTTCAAAATGGGAATTTTTTAGACTGCCCAGATATTATTACAATTATACCGACATATTAAATATTACAGACCTTTGTTCAAAAACATTTACCGTTTTTGCAAATTTGATGGGTTATTCAGGTATTTACAATATGTATTATTATAACATGACATTTTATAATAATTCTAATAAAAATAGAATCCAATTCATATTTAATGGTAATTTTTATTATCTAGAAAAAATAATAAATTTGAGTAGTTCTAATAAAATATTTATAAAAATTAACTTTTATGAGAACAAGGCATATAATGCAACATTTAATTTTCTTGTTTATACTTACCCGCAGGGGAATAATAATATAATCATTGCTTATCAACTAAAAATAATTATGATAGATCATTTTTCATATATACTAATTTAGTAAATTTTAAATCAATGCTCTTAATATCTTTTTTATTGATACCTAATGATAATCATAAAACCTGAGAATCTGCTTTACTATCTTCCGCAAATGATCTTCGGCATCATTGTTGCTTACATAGTTTATAGAATTTTTTCTAAATACAAGATTAAGATGGAACAGAACGTTCAAGCTCTTAACAAACATTTAGAATTTGCAAATGAGCAATATGAGAAGTATGAAGATATTAAAACAATATCAATGAAAATACCTCAGTCAAAGATATCTGCCTTGGGTGTTGATTCAAATAAAATTTTAAATGTTGCGATATCAAGGCAATCAAAAGTTGTAAATCCAAATAATCTTAAGGATGTAATAAAAAACCAAGAGGATAGAAATTACATTCTTTCACATCTTCTCGTTTACATGGTTATCAGTGTCTGGATTGGTCTAATGATATTGTTGAGCCCGTACAATCTTGCAAAGATTTTCATGCCCCAGTTTTCATATATTGAGAATATTTCTATATTATTTATTTTAGCATCAATGATCTTCATTTCATTAATTTCACTCACCTATTACATTTATGGAATGAAAAGAGACATGATATGGACATTTCAGGCAGCATTGACTGCCTTGCTATTAGTTTCAATGTTTTTGCCAAGCATTATGCCTATATGGTCTGGGAATGTGATATTATTTGCTGAAATTTTTATTTCACTTCTTTTATTATTTACTGCCCTTCATATTTTAGTACTATATCTAAAAAAGAGGGCAAATTTCATTATAGCATCATATTTCTCAATATTTTTCGCTACCGTTTTGTTTGATATAATCCTTGTTATAAATCTGGTAACATTTATTTTGATACATTCATAGAAATTATTTTGTTTTTTAAAAACTTTCATGAAAATTTTAAATACGATCTTTGAATAATCTTTTTATCAATTCCTGCCACCGTAGCTCAGTCGGTGGAGCGCGTGCTTGGTAAGCACGAGGTCCCGGGTCCGATTCCCGGCGGTGGCTCTATATGATTACCCTTACAACTGATTTCTCATCAAAAGAGCATTACGCTGGTGTTTTAAAGGGTGTAATAAAGAGCTATGGGCCTATAGATGCAATTGATATCACCCATGATGTAGAACCATTTGATATAATCCATGGAGCATACATATTAATGAACATTATTGGTTATTTTCCTGATGATACTGTTCATGTGGTTGTAATCGATCCAGGTGTTGGAACGGCAAGAAGGGGTATTGTTGCGAAGCTTGACCATGGATATTTTGTTGGCCCTGACAACGGCATTCTAACGCTTGTTAAGAAGAGAATAAAAGAGATCTATGAAATAATAAGTCCTGGAAACATAAGCAAAACATTTCATGGCAGGGATGTTTTTGTTCCAGTTGCAGCAAAAATATCAATGAAGATATGGCCTGAGAATTTGAAAAGAATAACACCAGATGAAATAGTTACCCTGCCGATTAAAGATCCAATCATTGAGAAAAATGCCATAATTTCGCAGATCATTCACATTGATATGTTCGGAAATGTGATAACAAATGTACCCGAAGAATTCATTAAATTTTCTTATGATGAGGAAATTTTCATAAATTATCATGGCCTGCACAAAGCAAAGTTCAAAAGTACATATAGTGAAGCGATGGAAAATGAGCTAATAACACTGATAAACAGTGAGAACTTTCTTGAAATTGCGATGAACAGGTCAAGTGCATCAAAGTTTCTAAATGCTAAAAAAATGGATGAGGTAATATTTGAACTACCATGAAATTTTTATACCATTTGTCAATAATTAAATTGCCATGATAATTACAAAAGAATTGAAATTGTCGAGCGAGGGTGAATTGAATATTATTAACATCACAGATAGGATAGATGATATTGTTAGGGAAACGAGTGTTAGGAACGGTGCTTGCTTGATTTTCACAAGAAGTTCAACCTCAACTGTAACTGTAATGGAATTTGAACCTGGGCTAGTTTCTGATATTAAAGTAGCCCTGGAAAGATTATTTCCAAAAAATATTCCATATGAGCATGAGAAGAAATGGCATGACGGGAATGGGCATTCGCATGTGAGGGCATCAATGATGAAACCTGATCTATACGTGCCAATCCTGAACGGTTCACTTGCACTCGGCACATGGCAGCAGATCGTTTTCATAGAGCTCTATATAAGGGCAAGGGAAAGATCAATCATTGTGCAGGTAATTTCATGACGTCAAGCATTATTTTTGAAATCATCGCGTTCATTTCAATTTTACCCGTGATTTATATTTTATATGATACATGGAAAAATTTCGAGGACAAGTTCGATGATAGAAGGTTCTTTTTTTACCTTGTTTTTGGTTTCATTGCAGGTGCTATTCTATCCGTTGTATTCCTAATGCTTGATTATTCAGCTTCACAGTTCATAGATACGAGCATTTTTCTCATTGTTTTATTTCCCATTCTGATTGAGATGCTCGTTCTAATTATTTTTCAGAGGAAGTATTATGTGAAAAATTATCAGACGATATTTTTTTCCTATGCATTTGGTGCTGGCATTGGCTCATCATTCTCCCTAGGTCTCATTTACCACATTTCCCTAGGAGGGATTGAAGGCTTTTCATTCTACTTAATTGCAATTGTATTTGCTTTCGGTACTGTTTTAGTTAATGCATCAACTTCAGCTTATGTTGGATATGGCATGTTCACTTTGAAAAGGAAGGAAAATCTGATCAATGCCATGATCGTTGAATTCCTGTTTTTCTTTACCATTATCCCATACGTTTGGTCTTTTCCATTTATATACGACATATTTGGCATTTTCATTGCATTACCATTTTACTATTACGCAAGAAAGATGCTTTTTAAAGCCTCTATGGGGGCAAAAAAATGAAGATTATTGCATATTTTTATGTTTTAGTCGTAATTGTTGTCCTTGTCCTTTTATTTTCACAGAATTTAATATCGATCTGGAATTCTCCACCTAGTGCAATGGTGAACATAGTGCCGGATGAAATGAGCGGATATTTTGAGAGGGAAATAGTTGTTGATGTGAGTGCTCTTTCTAACTTGACCGTAAACATTACTGTCCCGTATAAAAATGAACCTTACCAGAATGTTTCTTTAAATATAATTCAAGGTCCAGAATATGTTTTAAATGAAGGTTACAATAGAACATGGCTTTCGTTCCACTTGCACAACTCAGCTGAAATATTGCTCAACTATTCATTCATTACAAGACCCGTTGTTTATGACGTTTCACAGTGGAACAGTCTCAACGAGAGTGCAATACCGTTATCATTGAAGGATGGATATGACCATCCAGAATATTTGAATGATAGGGAAGTTATAGCCCCTGAACTTTTTGAAAATATTTCAGCACAAATTATTAAAAATGCGGGTGCAAAAAATGTGTTTGAAGAGGAGAAAGCTCTATATGATTACATAGTTAAGAATTTTGAATACAATGTAACATACAACACACTGAAAAAGCCCCAGACAGCCTGGGAAACTTGGCAATTGAAAAAGGGTGATTGCGCGGAACTATCATTCCTTTACGTATCAATGTCTAGGGCCATTGGAATACCTGCCTGGGTTGAATTTGGATGGCTTTTTACATCAACAACATGGGCAGAGCATGCATGGGTTGGGACGGTCATACCTACAACCCATGGCCTTGTTTATGGAATCATTGATCTAACAAAAGAAGTCGGAGGTACTGATCTTGGCATGGGCTTTTTCATGCGCGGTACATCCAGAATAACTGAATGGGTTGATGATGGTAACAGTTCCCATTTCACAAACTATTATACCTTTGTTTACGGTACATCATACGGGTCAGTGAATGTTCAGGACAGCATAGTTTCAAGCAATGAGGTAATGGGTAATTACACAATTGTTTTTGACCCATCCTTTACAATTGAACCCTTGCTGTTCCAGGTCCTCTTAATTGGGGTTTCAGCATTGATAGTTTTTGCAATAATAAGAAGGCCAAAACTATAGGTAATGTTCCTCAACAAAATTTCCATCAACTGCATCAATCTTTACCCTTCCCCTTGACCCTGAAACTACCCAGAATGGCCAATAGTAAATGCCTATCAAATTTATTGAAAGTGTATTTTCCTTTGGTCTTGAATTCCTTCTTTCAATAATGGTCACAGTTTCCTTCTCAATCTTTATCTCCTCCTCTTTTGTATAGTGGTTTATCAGCTCCTCCCTTATTGATGATTCTGCTTCATCAAATGCAATGGTCTGATCCTCTATTTCAAAAGGAATTCTTAAATCCGAAACAACATTTAAACCTGTTTTAATGAATTTTACATCACCGTTTACAGCATTCAAACCGACCTTGCCGAACACCTTCTTCGGGATCATATTTCCCTCTATCTGTATCTCTAACCTGTATTCAAAAACAATGTATGGGGTGAGAATAAGCTTTGCATCAAATCCCTGAACACGTTTCCTTGAAAGTTCAAGTGCATTTTCTTTAGTTATGGCCGGGCTTATGATTTTCCTTTCCTTAGTTTTTGCATTCTCTAGAAATATGGGTATTGATTCCTGATCCTCCGTTTCTTCAGCTTCTTCCTCTATTTCAACATCAAGGTTCAGAATTTCTTTTATTCTTTCCTCATCCCCCTTATCCAGGAAATCTAGAACATATTCACCAATATCACGTGCAATATCATCCCTGTTTTCAAGTATAATTTTTAACTTTTCAGCCTGTATTTCAGCATCCTTTGTATATCCTTTTAAGCAAACAATTATTTTTGTGCCAATGTACTGTTCAAGATTCCTGTAAAATTTTATAACATCATCCCCGTTTATTTCATTGTGCATTATATTCACTATTATGAAAGAGCCATCCCTGCTGAAAAACAGGTAATCCTTTGGCTCATAATTTTCTAACCTGTAGCCGTATTCTTTCATTGACATTATTATTAAATTCTTAAGGTCGATCATTATCATTTAAAAACAATCGATGTTTATTATTTAAACATTTTTAATCTTCTATGAAAAAGATTAATTATCCATAAACATTAATTCCGATGATGGGAGATATATCAGCGGAAAATATAAGAGCAATGTGGGAGACATTTTTCGTTCAATATGGATATAACGTCAAAATATCTATGCTCGGGGAGAAATACCCTGAAGAGAGGAGCCTTTACATAGATTTTAACGATATTCAGGATTTCAGCCAGGAATTGCTCGATAATTTAACAGATAATCCTGAAGAAACAATAAGGCTTGGAGAGGAAGTAATAATAAAGAAATTTTCTGAAGAGGAAAGGGTAAGTGTAATACATATAAGGCTGAAAAACCTTCCAGATGATAGGTTAAGGGAAATAAGGCATATAAGGAGCAAAAACATTGGTGAACTTATTACAATAGAAGGACTTGTGAGGCAGGTGACTGAAGTAAGGCCTAAGCTTGTTACAGGAGCATTTGAATGCACATCCTGTGGTCATATTAATTACAAGGACCAGGAAACTGAAACTCTTGAACAGCCAGCTTTTTGCGAAGGTTGTGGCAAAAAGAGGGGTGAAACAAGGTTCAAGTTAATAGAGGATTTCTCCATATTCCTTGATTCACAGAGGATAGAGGTCCAGGAAAATCCTGAGGAAATAAGGGGTGGGGAACAACCGCAGAGGATTCAAGCGTACCTTGAAGACGACCTTGCTGGACTGGTTGTACCCGGAGATAGGATAAGGGTAACAGGCATTTTAAAAACAAGACCAAGGGGTACAAAGCAATATCCGAGCGTTGTTTTTGACATATACCTTTATGCAATAAATGTTGAATCAATGAAGGAGGAATATAGGTCCATATCTCTTACAGATGAGGATATTGAAAAGATAAGGGAACTGGCTGAAGATAAGAATATCTTGGAAAAGCTAAGGAACAAGATAGCCAGTACGTTATTCGGTCTAGAAATAGAAAAGGAAGCGATATTGCTCCAACTTTTTGGTGGCATACCCTTAAAGAGGAGGGATGGGACAAGGATAAGGGGTGATATTCATATTTTGTTTGTAGGTGATCCTGGAACTGGTAAGTCCCAGCTGCTCAAGTATGTTAGCAATGTGGCACCAAAAAGTATATTCACTTCAGGAAAAGGATCTACGGCTGCAGGTTTGACAGCAGCAGCGACAAAGGAAGAATTTGGGGAAGGTCGCTGGACCCTTGAGGCTGGTGCACTCGTGCTTGCTGATAACGGCATTGCTGCAATAGATGAGATTGATAAGATGGATGACAAGGACAGGGTTGCCATGCATGAAGCCATGGAACAGCAGACAATAACAATTTCAAAGGCAGGTATGAATGCAACACTAATGGCAAGGTGCTCAATACTCGCAGCTGCAAATCCCAAGTTTGGTAGGTTTGATCTTTCCAAGCCCCTTTCAGAGCAGATCAATCTATTACCCACATTACTTTCAAGGTTTGATGCAATTTTTAAAATGCCAGATATACCCGGTGAAGTGGATGCCCAGGTAGCGGAGCACATTCTTGAGATACATATGGAAACTGAAGAAACGGTACACGATGAGATTGATGATGATCTTTTCAAGAAATATATAGCATATGCAAAGAAATTCGTAAATCCGAAATTAACATCTGAGGCAAAGGATGAGCTTAAGAATTATTACCTGAAAATGAGAAGCCTTTACAACCAGACAAAGAGCATTCCCATTACTGCAAGGCAGCTTGAAGCGCTCATCAGGCTTACCCAGGCATCTGCAAGGGCAAGGCTAAGCAGGTACGCAGGCATAGATGATGCAAGGAGAGCCATAAGGATTATACAGCACTTCATTGAGGATATAGCTACAAATGCAGAGGGTATAATAGACATAGACAGGGTTGTCAGCCCCATACCTACAGGTGAAAGATCCAAGTATGAAATGGTAATGGATATAATAAGGGATTTGCAGGAGGTCAAGGGTTATGCTGGCGAGGATGAAATAAAAAGGGAAGCGGGTTTGAGGAATTTTTCAGAGCTTGAGGTACAGAAAATACTAAAGGACCTGCAGAGGGACAATTTTATCTATATGCCTTTCAATGGAAGGTATAGGCTTATTGAATAATGATTAGAAAAGAATCTTGCTTACGTCAAAATCTGTTGGTTTGCCCAGCGCAAGTTGTGTGAGCAATCTTGATAGTTCAAGTCTGAATGTAATGCCATACCTTGAATATCCGGCTAAAAAATATGCATTTTCAAAATGCACATTTCCTACCCTAGGTAATGAATCATAAAAATGATCATGCGTGTTTTTCCAGATCCTTTTAACGAGACAGTTTTCAATGCCAGGGTATTCTTCAGCCATTTCAGAGAAAAGAGATATTAAAAATTCAACTCTTGAATTTTTCCATGGTGCAGAAAAATATGCAAATTTTTTATCATTGAATACAATTTTTTCATTAAACATTGAAATATTGAATTTTTCATCTATTTCAGCTATAACATTACCGTATTCCATCGTAATGTTTTCAATATTTATTTTTTCCGTAGAAAGCAAGTTTTTTGTAATTATGCCATCTAAAACAAGTATCAATTTTGTATTAATTTCACCCCTGTTTGTCTTGACCCCTTTCACAATTTTTCCGTCTTTAACAATGGATTCGATTTTTATAAAATTCAATGTTTTTCCTTTGAAATTTTTTCTCAATTTATCATAAAGTTCAATGGGCCAGACAAAAGAATCTTTTCTATTTTTGCTCAATTCATTGTAAATATTCAAACTTCTTTCATATAATGGTTTCTTTACATCTTCACTGAATGCATGAAAAAACAATGGTCCTGAAACCATTATTGAATTGTAAAGATCATTTTCAACGATTGTAACATCTATGCCATTTTTCTCAAGCAATATACCTGCATAAAGACCATAAACGTTTCCACCTATTACCAAAGCATCTGAATAATCAATCATGAACGAAATCACTGCCATTAAGAACGTCTGAAATTTCAGATATTGAAACCATATATTCAGCATCCAGATACTCAAGAATGTTTCTTATGCAATAAAAATCCATAGCCCCATTTTTGCTCAGCCTGAGAATCAAACTTGTGAGATCGTTATAGCCGCTTTTCAAGATTTTTTTAATATCATCATCCGTTATATCCATAGATCTGCATATTATTTTCATTTTTAACACCAACAATTTCCAAAATTCTTTCATTTTTCTTTTTTGTTATATTCAAGGCTAGAATTGCAGCCTTTTCTCCTTCTTTTAAACTTTCATCATCTGAAAAATTTCCAGCATAATATATGTCCTTTGAGATTGTTAAATTTTTATCCCTTACAGGAAAGAATGAATGCTTTTCTCTTGAATATGCTATTTTTCCATTAACATTTAAGACAAGGTCAAGATTCTTCGATTTGTCCGTAAATATTAAAAGGTCACAGTTAATCTTTTTTAACATTTTCCCTTTTCCTATTAGTATTGCATTTAATTTTCTATATCCAACAGCTTTTTCTATTTTATAAAAATAGAATAGATCATATTTAGACTTGTATAAATTTTCAGTTATTATGCCCTTAACTTTCACACCTTTTGATTGAAGAAAATTTGCAATACCTTCCTCTTCTCCTGAACTGCCAATTATAACTGCATTTTTTCCAGGTTTTATATTCTTTTCGATTAAATTTTTAACTTCGGAAAAAAGCATTATTCCAGGAACATCATTATTTTTAAAAGGTCTATCAATATTGTAAGAACCTGTAGCAATTATTATTTTATTTGCATTTATTTTTATTATCCTTTTTTCAGAAATGCCGTATGCAGTTTTTCCTTCTATTGAAAAAATATTCATGTTTTCAAAGGCCAATGCGTTTTCCGATGATTCTGCGCTAATAGGCCCGTCATTTACTAGAATTACATTTCCACCGAATTTTTTTATGGTATTAAATGCTGAATTGCCTGCACTTCCTCCTCCAATGATTAAAATTTCAGTTGAATATTCTTCAATCCTTTTTCTTTCCTGAATCCTATTTTCCTGAATAAATAAATTTTTCAGTAAAAAAATGAAAAAAGGTAAATTCAAGTAAAATGAAAAATTTTTCAAATCTTTTATTGAAAGCTTTGGAATATTCCTTTTCACGGATATGCCTTCTCTTACGAATGTTCTGCAAGCCAAGGCATTCCTGTTTCCATCTATGTTCATTTTGCACTGGCCACATTTTCCATCCTTGCAAAATAAACCTCTTGGTCTGAAATATTTGTTGCTTAACATAAAAAAGTCAATTCCATTAGCAAAAAGTGCTTCTGCAACCGTCTCGCCTTCATAAGCAATGATATTTTTTCCCTCAAATTTTATATTAACTATTTGTTCATTTTTTTCTATTATGTCCCTTTTCCTCATATTTTTTTGTAATTTTTTTGGTTTAAAAATTTTATTTGTAAAAAATATAAATTTTATAAAAAATTGTATTCAAAACAATAAAACTTAAAATCATTTTTAAATTGCATATGTATCTTTGTTTTAAAAAGAATTTTAATCTAAATATCAAATTATCTCACAGAACGAACTCCTCATATGGGACTTCTCTATTTAAATATCCAAATGTATCTGATCTTATGGAACTTCCATCGTAAAAATTCGCATAGGTTCTGTTTGAATAAAGAGATGAAACAACCCTTCCAATTGCATCCGCTTTCATAACGCCGCTGCCGCTGGTGACACCAGCAATGATCATATTCAGTATCCTGAATATGAATGGTTGATCATCACGTGTGCTTATTGAATATTCACCTGCCCAGGAAGAGAAAAGCCTCGAATTTTCCAGGCTTGGTAAATATGATAATAATACAGGCCTGATATTATAGGCATAGAAATTCTCCTCTGGATATGGATCATCCTCTATCTCAAATGCTCTGCCTATATCATCTGAAACGGCTACCCTGAGCGCTTTTTCTTTTATGGATGGTCTAATATATACGCCATAGGGCATTATTGTAAAAGGAAGAATGCCTTCTTCATTAAATTTCTTCTCGTTAAACAATGCTTTTTCCACATTTTCACCCTTTATCTGGAAAATCTGCCTTTTCTTTGGTTTTGCAAAACTATCTATTCCGAGTGGGTCTAATAGCAATGATGACCAAACATCTGTAGCTATTACAAAATCATCCGCAACGAATGTTTCCTTTGAACTTGAAATGCTGGAAATTTTTTTATCTTGCCAAACAAAGGGTTCACCAGGATATTCTAACTTATTCACGGGTTCTAGGTTAAGCCTTTCAATTTTTGTACTGAATCTGAACTCAACACCCATTTTTTCAAGTTCATTATAATAATAATTTGAAATCAAATCCGGTTCAATTATGCCGCAGTTTAGTCCGACAAATGCTTCAACAATAGGTCTTAATTTCATAACTTCCATTGAAACTTTATCAGGGTCAAGGTTTATTGAAGGAAAATAATCAGTTATTTCTTCTCTTGACAATCTCCTTGTTTTTGTTTTTCTTTCCAATCCTTCCATAACTGCATTGTATTTCTTCCTTGTATCATCATCAAGAAGGTACATATAACCAACGTATTTCATATCAAGATTAAAATTCAAATCTTTCTGGACATGATCATAAAATGATATTGAACTTCTTGCAAGCTTGAAGTTTGGATCTGATGAAAAAAGGTCCCTGAACCCTGCTGCAGCTTTAGATGTATTGCCCTGAGCATAAGATGCATATTTATCAATCACCATAACGTTCAGGTCCTTGTTTTCCTTTTTAAGATAAAATGCAGATGCAAGACCCACTATACCCGCACCAATGATTATAACATCCAGTTTACCCATTGAATACCTGCATCTTTTACAAAAATTAAAAGTTATCGTCTTATAAATTAGCAAAGTTTTTAAACAAAAATAAATTCTTCATGCTGGTACCAGGCTAGGCCGGGGGTATTAGGCGTACCCCTGTTACCTGAAATTGTCTAGATGCAGGGGCGACAGCTGGGGGCGGGAGAACGCATCACTTTAGTCCTGCTACAAAGCTGTTGAAGTCCTGTCCTCCGGGATCGGAGGTGGTGCACCTCCGTCCAAAGGGATGGAAGGGCACCTTTGCCATGGAAAACCCGCCAGGTCCGGAAGGGAGCAGCGGTACCATGGACTTGCGATGCTCGGAGGGGTGCGGGATGGAGGCTTGTGCAGGGGAAACTGTGGTGGTACGGGAACCCAACTCCAGTGGCCTGGTACCTCTCAAGATTAAGAGGTAAAAAATGGCAGGAGATTTTAAGATCATCCATGATTCCATTCACGGAAGCATAAGGCTCGAGGAACCATTGATATCAATTCTTGAAACACCTGAAATGCAGCGTTTGAGCAATGTAAGGCAGCTAGGAATGAACTATCTTGTTTTTCCTGGAGCAAATCATACGAGATTTGAGCATTCACTCGGTGTTTCCCATCTTGCAGGTCAGATAGGGAGGTTTCTTTCGCTCAATGAAGATCAAATTAAGATTCTTAGGATAGCAGGATTATTGCATGATATAGGGCATCCACCATTCTCACATACGCTTGAAAGATACATAAAAAAAAGAACAGGCCTTGATCATGTGGAAATAGGAGCTAAAATTGTTAACGGGGAGATTGATATTGCAAATGATCTTTCTTGGCGGAGAGAAAAAATTAATGAGATCATTGAAAACAATGGCCTTGACCAGAGAGAAATAATCTCTATTTTTTCCGAAAAGGATGAAAATGATATATTTGGCATAAGACCAAGAAAAAAGTATATGCAAAAAATAATAAACGGTGACCTGGATGCTGACCAGCTCGATTATTTGCTTAGGGATTCACACTATACTGGCGTTGCATATGGTATAATTGATCTACAAAGGATATTGAATACCATATCTATCAGGGCGGATGACATTGTTTTCAACGAAAAGGGTTTAGAGGCACTGGAAAGTGTTATGGTTGCAAGGGCTCTAATGTACTCATCAGTTTACTTTCATAAAACAGCAAGGATTGCTGAGCTAATGTTATCCAGGGCAATAGAATCTTTGAGAATCCTAGATCCGATTAATTTAATATCAATGAACGATTCTGAACTTATTTCAATGCTTTTACAGAGTGATGGATATGCAAAGGAAATTGGATTAAGGATAAAGTACAGACGCCTTTTCAAAAAAGCAATGGTATATGCAGACATTCCAGAAAATTTCGATATGATGGATATAAGAAAAATGGAAAACGAGATTGCATATGAATCAGGTGCACTTGATGGTTATGTTCTCATAGACCTTCCCATTGAAGAGATTTCTATAAATGAGCCCAGGTTGACAAACCTTGACATTAAACTTGAAAAAGATGGTAAAATAGTCTATCTGAACTCAATATCCAATATTGTAAAATCTCTAAGAAGAAGGAAACCTGTAGATTATTCTATGATGGTAATTGCCGAAAAATCCTATGTTGAAAATGTAAAAAATGTGTTAAAAAGAAAATTTTAGTCTGAGGATTCTGATTCCTCAGATTTTCTCTCTGGAGGCTTTGCTCCTCCACCGCCACCCTTGCTTGCCACAACATCGTCTATCCTTAGTATCATCACAGCTGCTTCTGTTGCAGAATCTATTGCCTGTTCTCCTACCCTGATTGGCTCAACTATTCCCTGTTCCCACATGTCTGCTACCTTGCCTGCAAAAACATCAATACCGTACGTTTTCTTTCCTTCCTTGTGAGCCTTTCTCAAATCAATGATCAAATCAATTGGATCAAGGCCAGCATTTTCAGAAAGGGTTCTAGGTACAATTTCCATCGCATCTGCAAATCTCTCTATTGCGAGCTGTTCCCTTCCACCGACCGTGGAAGCATATTCTCTGAGAGCAAGTGCTATTTCTGTTGCAGCTGCTCCTGCGCCTACAACAATTTTGCCATCTTCAATGGCCTTTGCAACCACATGCAATGCATCCTGCAAAGATCTCTCAATTTCATCAACAACATGTTCTGTCCCACCCCTGATAAGGATTGAAACAGCCTTTGGGTTCTTGCAGCCTGTAACAAATGTTAAATGATCATCACCAATTTTAACTTCCTCAACCTTTTCTGCATAACCAAGATCGTTTGATGAAAGATCATCAAGGTTCATTACAATTTTTGCACCCGTTGCCTTCTCAAGTTTCTCCATGTCACTCTTCTTAACCCTTCTTGCTGCATAAATGCCCTTCTTTGCTAGGAAGTGCTGGGCCATATCATCAATGCCTTTCTGCGATATAACAACGTTTGCACCAGTTGCTACAACCTTTTCTACCATTTCTTTAAGCATCTTTTCCTCCTCCTGGAGGAATGAATGAATCATTGTGGGATCCCTTATCTGTATGTTCGTGTCTATTTCAGGTTTCTTTATTTCCAAGGCAGCGTTTAAAAGTGCAATTTTTGCCTTCTTTACAACCTGAGGCATGTCTGGGTGTGCCTTTTCTTTGTCAACAATCACTCCTTCAATGATCTGGGTATCGTCTATAGATCCTCCCTGCTTCTTTATTACCTGAATATTGTTAAGATCAGCAACAATTTTACCATCAACATTTTCAATAATTTTTCTGACAGCATTCACTGATATATCTGCCAGAAGATCCTTGCTCATGCTTGCGCTTTTGCTTCCGAGCGCTGTCTTTGCAATTTTTAAAAGAATTTCATCATCCTTTTCAGTTATCTTTGTTGAAATTCTGTCCAGAACTTCCTTCGCTTTTTCTGAAGCCATCCTGTAACCTGATGATATGACCGTGGGATGAACATTCTGGTCAAGGAGTGTCTGTGCCTGTTTCAAAAGTTCCCCTGCAAGCATGACAGCTGTGGTTGTTCCATCTCCAACCTCAGTATCCTGTGTTTTGGCTACCTCTACGATCATCTTCGCAGCCGGATGCTCCACTTCTATTTCCTTCATTATTGTTACACCATCATTGGTGATAACAACATCACCAAGGGAATCAACAAGCATTTTATCCATACCTCTTGGCCCAAGCGTGGACCTCACAGCATCTGCAATTGCAATTGCTGCTTGAATGTTATTCCTCATTGCATCTTTTCCTGTCTCTCTCTTTGTGCCCTCTTTAAGAATTAATATGGGCTGTCCTGCCATCATTTTAAATTCACCTCTGGGGTGATAAAATACTTCTTCTATATAAATATTTTTGATATACAAAATAATCAATCGAAGAGTTTATTAAATAATAGATCTTTTTGAATTATTATGCCATTGTTGGGAAGAAGAGCACCATCTTCAAATTTCATTCAGATGCTAAGGGATTTATTAGACGAAGGTAAGGCTGAAGCAACATCTAACCAAGATAAGGCAAAAATTACACTCAGGAAAATACACAGGATGATTTCTGATGCTGATCCAAGCGAAGAACAGGCAATAGAACAAAACAAAAATGAAGTTATAAATATCTTGCTAGAAGCTGGCTCATTGTTGTTTGAACTGAGTGATAAGGATAAAAGTATTGATTATTTTGAAAAGGTAAAGGAAATGGATCCAAACAATGCAAGGGCATGGTTTGAAATTGGAAGGATCCTTGTTAGCCAGAACATTCAAATACCATATGCCATGGTAAATCTTAAAAAGGCTTTGGATATTGATAAAACGAATCACAGGGCAATGGTTCTCCTTGGAGACCTTTACAGGATACAGAGGGATAATAATAATGCAATGAAATGGTATATGGAGGCATTGAAGTTAAGCCCTGAGAAGATGGAAATACTCGACAGGATTCTCACTATAGATCCATCAAACAAGGATGCGCTCAGGGAAAAACTTGAGTATTATCTTGAAAAGGGAGACAGGGAAAGCGCTGCACAGATTTATTTGCAGCTCGGTATAATAGAGGATAACATAGACATACTTGATGAAGGCCTTAAAATATCCCCTGACAACGTATCACTTTTGAAAGAAAAGGCAAGGCTTTTGATAAACCATGGAAAGAAGTCTGAAGCAACACAATTCATAGAAAGGGTGAAAAAGCTTTCATCAGGTGATCCGGAGATTGCAATTCTTGAGTCAATGATCACCGAGGCCAAGGCAACTGTTCAGGAGGATATATTCGGTGATATAGGGCTACCTGGCGAAATGGAAACAAAAGAAACAGATCTTGAAAACATTGAAAAAGAAAATATAAGGAATGAGAATGTTGAAGTTTTAAGGGAACCGGAAATGGATGAAATAGAGAATGCTATTTTATCAGGAAGACTAAATGATTTAATTTCAAAATATTATGCTTCCGAAAGTTTTATTGATAAAATAATTAAAATCTTGATGAAAAACACTGAAAATTATGAAATATTTGTACCGACGCTTGAAGCTTTAATAGGTTCAGGACTTGGGAAAGAAGCATTAAAACCAGTTTATGAGAAATTAGGGACAGTATTCGATGCAATTTCTTTCTTCCTTCAAAACAGGATTGATGATGCTGAAAAGATTTTAAACGGCGTTGTTGTCAAGGACCAGAAAAATGCATTGGTTTGGTTCTACAAGGCAAGGATCGCTGGTTTAAAAAACAACGCCATAGGGGCTAAAAACTTTCTCATGATGGCTAAGAAATTCGGTAATTTTGATAAGTTGGCATACCCTGAATTGAAAATAGCCAGCCAGTGAAAAAAATGATTCTTGTAAAAATAGGTGGAAGCGTAATTACGGATAAGAGAACATATAGAAAAATAAAGGAGCATGTGCTTTCAAGGATTTCTAGGGAGCTAATAAAAGTGCCTATGGTTATTGTTCACGGTGGGGGATCATTCGGGCATATTGTTTCTGATAAATATAAATTGCAGAATGGAATAAAGGATGAGAATGAGAAAATATATTATTCTATAGTAGGAAAGGACATGCAGGACCTTAATTCAATTGTAATTGATAAATTAATAAAATATGGTATTCCTGCAATATCTGTTCCCGTTCATGCATTCCATATGGTTGGGGAAACATTCAGGGTAAATAGGTTCAGTGATCTTTTGGACAGAGGTTTTACACCTGTCACATATGGGGATGTTGTTCTTGATCCAAAAAGAGGCATGATTATATGTTCAGGGGATCAGATCATGTTTCATCTTGCAAAATCTTTGCATCCAGAAAGGGTAATTTTTATAACAGATGTTGATGGCATTTTTGATAAAAATCCGAAATTGTTCAATGATGCAAAACTGATTGAAGAAATAAAGGGTGATGAAAACATACTTTTTGGGAACAATGTGGCTGATGTTACAGGTTCCATGGAGGGAAAGTTTAAAGTCATGAAAAACATTGCAAAATTAGGCATTGAGGTGCTTGTAATAAATGGCCTGGTGCCGGGTCGTGTTAAAAAAGGTATGCTTGGCGAAAACGTAAAAGGAACAAGGTGGATGATATGATTGAGAATAGAAAGGCTGATCACGTGAATATCGTGCTTGAAAAAAATGTTAATGCACACCACAACTACTGGGATGACATATATTTAATTCATCAGGCCCTCCCTGAAATCAACTACGATGAAATAGATCTTTCCACAGATTTCATGGGTAGAAGGCTGAAGTATCCAATAATAATAGAATCAATGACCGGTGGTTTTCCAGAGGCAAAGAAACTCAATGAAACAATGGCAAAGGTAGCTGCAGAAATGCAAATAGGAATGGGTGTTGGAAGTGAAAGGGTAATTATAAAAAACCGTGATGTTCTTGATTCATTTTCAATAATCAAGGATTATGACATACCGTTGAGAATAGCAAATATAGGTGCACCACAGCTCATTAACCAGAAAAATGATCCACCATTCAGCGATGAAGAGCTATCATTCATCCTCGAATCTTTAAATGCTCATTTCCTTGATATACATTTAAACTTCCTCCAGGAGGTGGTTCAGCCTGAGGGTGATAGGAATGCAAAGGGCATAGAGCAAAGATTACATTCAGTTTGCAAGAATTTTCCAATCATCATAAAAGAAACAGGTGCGGGCATAGATTTCAACACTGGTTTGAGGTTGAAAAGGGCTGGGGCTTTTGCAATAGACATCGCAGGTCTTTCGGGCACTTCCTTTGCAGCAGTTGAACATTACAGGGCACAGGAAATAGGCGATAAGAAAAGGGAAAGGCTGGGATTAACATTCTGGGATTGGGGAATACCATCCCCTGTTTCTGTGATGCAGAATAAGAACCTGAACATGAAAATAATTGCTTCCGGAGGCATAAGGAATGGCCTTGATGCCGCCAGGGCATTTGCAATTGGTGCTGACATGGTAGGCATGGCAGGGCATGTATTAAAATTTGCAAGCCAGAGCTACCAGCAATTGCTCGAGGAAATGCAAACCATTATAGAGGAACTCAAGAGTGCAATGTTTTTAACAGGATCCAGGAATATTGAATCTATGCAGAAGAAAAAGTATATTGTATCGGGACAATTGAAAGAATGGCTGAGCCAGATTTAATTGAAACCTGCCCCATATGCAGAAACAAAACACTTGTTACAACAATAAATGAAAATGATATTCCCTATTTTGGCAGAATACTCATATATACATCCATTTGCAGTTCATGTGGATACAAACACAGTGATGTTATTTTTCTAGACCAGAAAAGACCTATCAAGATAGAGTTTAAGGCATCCGGCCCAGAAGACCTTAGGGTAAGGGTAATAAGATCATCAATGGCAAGCATAAGCATTCCTGAATTAGGCATTGATATTGAGCCTGTTCAGAATGGTGAATCATTCATTTCAGACATTGAAGGTGTGCTTTTCAGGGTTTTAAACGTTATGAGCCAGATTTTAAAGGACTCCTCACCCCAGGAGAAGGAAATCATCTTGGAAAAAATGAAAAAAATAGGGAAGATGAGAAATGGGCTTGATGCACTTACGTTTGTAATAGATGATCCGAGTGGAAATAGTGCAATTCTAAGTAACAGGGCAAAGATTGAGTTCAAGCAATAATTTTAATATTCTAAAGGTCATGGTATTATTATGGATATAAATGAGATTTTGGCAACTATTGAAAAATCGCTTCCGGATGAAGCACTTTTCGCAGAGGTTTTAAGGGATCTTGTAAAGGATGAAATGAAATCATATTTGAAGGATAAGCTCGAAAAAAACCCAGAAATAAAAAAGGAACTCAGGGAAGCTATCCTGGATTATAGCCAGGCAAAATTGATGGAAATTACAGCTGCAACGAAGTTTTCAAAAGCAGTTGCAAAGCTGGGGATTACTTCCATGCCATCTGAAATAAGGGAAGAAGTTTTAAGAAGCATGATTTCAACGTTTCAGAAAGAAATTTCAGAGGCTATAGATAGGACATTATAATTTTTTATAAAAGCCATTTTTCTTAATTATAATTTTTTTGTTTTCAAGCATTTTTAATGAATTTCTAAGCATGTATTTCTTAGGTTTAATGTAAAAATACTTCTGGAATGCATCAAGAATGCCATTACAATCCAGGCTCTCCTGTGAAAGCATTTTCACTATTATGGTCGTAAGATCCTCATACACATTCCATGGGAAAATGAACCAGGTCCATTTCTCTTCTGGTACTTCATCTGCATAGAAATCAGGAATGAACTGTGATCTTGTAATATGTAAAAGTGTTGCCGTTTTAAGGTCACCCGGATTAAAATTTTTAACATATTCAAAAGCAACGCTCAGGCTTTGCCCGGTATCCGTAATATCATCAACAATGAGAACTTTTTTTCCTTCAATACTTATTGGCAAACCCTGGGTTATTCTCGCTTGACCGTCTGGAGTGGCAGTAATACCCCAGTGTTCAGTCTTTATTGCATAAAGATCCTTTAATTGGAGATAATCAGAAATTATCCTTGCAGGGACGAGGCCTCCACGGGAAAGGCCTATTATAACATCTGGCTCATAAACATTTTTTTCCATTTTTTTCATGATCTGAGAAACCCAGGATTCAATATGCTTCCATGAAACAAGCATGCAACGAAAACCTTCCATAAAATAGGATAGTTAAAAATTGAATATAAAAATTGCTATTATTGATTTTAAAGAAAATTATAAAAAAAAGATTTTTATAGTGAGTGATAATACTTAATTAAAATGAGCTCAGATGAAAAAGTGGTCCATTTTCGTTTGAAGGAAAATCCTGAAATTACCGTTGAAGAAGTGTACAATATGATGATGGACCTCCAAAAGAAATACCCCGACAGGGAGATTTTTTATGATGGTGATCAGCAGGCAATTTGCAGCAGACCCAAAAAGATAATACCAAAGGAAGATAGGAAAGATTAATATACATTGAAATGTTCTTACCCTTGAACGGAAAACTGTTTTCCAAAAACATGGAAAGTCGGAGAGCCGTTCGAAAAAGAAAAAAAGGAAGGAAGAAAGTATGGAAAACGTAACGAAAATAAAAGACTTGAGCCCTGAATCAAAAAGGGTTAATGTTTTGGGAAAAGTGACAAGTGTTGGAGAGACTAAGGAAATACAGACAAGGTATGGAGAAGGAAGGAAGCTTACGGAAGTCGTAATCGGGGATGAGACAGGATTGATAACTCTCACTCTATGGGGAGATCAGTCCAACGATGTGAACACGGGAGATGCATTATACATAGACAATGGCTATGTCACCCTTGTTAGGGGACATATGAGGTTAAATGTGGGAAAATACGGTTCAATTAAGAAAAGTGAAGAAGCCCCGGAAAGCATTAACACGGAGAACGATGTAAGCGCAGTAGAGCACAGCCAGGAATATAAACCAGAGAGAAGGTCGTTCAACCGTGGTGGCGGCCGAAGGGACTTTAAGAGAAGGTATTAAGCCTTTTCTTAATATATATTTTTTAAGAATTTTTTAATATTTTTGCAATCTCTTTAAGGAGATCGCCCTTTTTTCTGTTTGTTTCAATATAAAATCTTATTTTGTCCGTAGACCAGTGTTTAGGATATGAATTGTTCTGTAACTCATATTTTAAATTCAATCTTTTAAGCGCGAGTTCAATATTTTCAGGTGTAGGGTCAGAAGCTAAGCTTCTTGGTACCTTTCTACCCTGCTTTTTTGAATATTTTCTATCAAAATATGATTGGTAAATGATCATTTGCCAATAAGAATGCCGTTTAAAACGCCATCTTGTCCTGGCCTGGAAGTTATCTTAACCATTCCAATGTCCGTTAATACAACAGCACCCTTGTTTATTATGTTTCTCTGAACGTAGTGTGGATCGGCCCTATTCTCCTTTACAGTTATTATTTTTGCCCTTTTCATTGTTTTGCTTTCCTTGTTATAAACATTAACATGATCAACAGAAAGTACCTTTATTTTGAAATTCCCACCAAATGTCCTTTCAAACTTCTTTCTTTCAGGACCAAGTTTTGTAAGTACAGGATCGCTTCCAAGCTCGTATCTCCTTTTCTTCCTTGATTGCCTGTACCTTCCGCCCGTCATTTTTCTAATTGATCTACCCTGCCAAAATGTCATGGTTACACCTTGCAACCTCTAATACTTTCTTTATAAAAAACTTTTCACTGTTTAAAAGAAAATTAATTTATATTGAATTATTATTATCTGAACTATGTACGAGTATGAAAGTGAAGTTGAATGGCTTGATGACAGGAGAACAAAAGTAAAGGTCAAAAAGTTTGAAATAGAGGTTGATTCGCCGCCGGAGTTCAAAGGGCCTGAAGGGCAGATGACACCTGAGGAACTTTTCCCAGGTATACTCGCATCGTGCGTACTGACGACGTTCCTCGAGTTCAAGGACAAGATGGGCATAAGTCTTCAGAGCTGGAAATGCAAGGTTAAGTCGGTTCTAGGGCCAAGCCCTGAAAAAGGGTACAGGTTTGAATCAATTCACATGCATGTGCTTCTTAAGGTCGCGCCAGAGGATAAAGAGAAAATACCAAGGGCAATGGAACTTGCTCACAAATACTGTTTCATATCAAGAGCAATAAAAAATAATGTGGAAGAAACAATAGATTGGGAATTTAAAGATTGATCTATTTCTCTTTTTCCAATTTTCTCCTTAATTCTTCAAGTTCCTCTTTAATCTTTTTGTCCATTGGATTCTTCCTGGCCTTCTCTTCCAGTTCCGCAATCCTATTTTCAAGGTTCCTCTTTTTTCTTGCGAGATCCTTTTTGCTTAGACCCATGATTAAAAGTAATCATGGCTGAGTATTTAAATTTTCGATATCTTTTCTATTTTCATCCTAAATTATTTTTATTATTATGTTATATATATAAACCAAAATTCATTCTTTATTATTGTTAAGTAATATTAATAGTTTTTATTTTAATGAAATCTTTATTTAAATGAAGTTATTTACAGAACCATAATTTTTAAAAAAAAATCGAAATAAAGAGTAAGTAATGAATTTTTTACTAAAAAATTAATAAATTGTTTAAATCTATTTGGTAATTTAAAGAAAAATATTAAATAATTCTTAGGCAATTAATAAAAGAGGTCGATCTGGTATGGAAGAATATAAATTTCAATTAAATATAAAAAATATTTTACCATCAATTATTTGGAAATATAGTGATCAAGAAATCGTGGACCAGGGAGTAAGAAGATATACTTATAAACAATTTTTTGATAGAGTAAGTAGAATTGCATCAGGATTAACAAAAATAGGGGTCAAGCCAGGAGACAAAGTGGCTGTTCTTGATTGGGATACAGTCCACTATATGGAAAGTTATTTTTCTGTACCCATGCTGGGTGCAGTATTACATATGGTAAATATTAGATATCCTCCAGAACTTATATATTATACAATGCAACATGCAGAGGATAGATTTGTTATAATTAGAGATGAGTTTTTACCTATAATTGAAAGATCTGCAAATTTATTTAATTTTGTAAAAGGGTGGGTTATTTATTCAGATACAAATCCGGATGTAAAAACAATATTAAATCCATCATATAAATATGAAGATCTTTTAGAATCTTCAGAACCTTACGATTTTCCAGACCTTGATGAAAACACCACTGCCACGTTATTTTACACCTCCGGAACAACAGGTTTTCCTAAGGGAGTAAGTTTTACTCATCGACAAATAATGTTGCATTCCTTTGCTAATGATATGGTAGGATCTGGAGATCCATTGAATATAACCAACCATGATGTATGCATGAGTCTGGTTCCTATGTTTCATGTTCATTCATGGGGCTATCCCTATCATACATTATTAACAGGAAATAAATATGTTCTTCCTGGAAGATATGAACCAAAGAAATTACTCGAGCTTATTAAAAATGAACATGTAACATATTCTCCAATGGTTCCATCTATTTTATATATGATTTTAACGCATCCAGAGGTGCAGAATTATGCACCTTATTTGAAGGGATGGAAAGCGATAACAGGAGGTGCAGCATTACCTAAAGGTCTTGCTTCATTGGCTAAATCTTTCGGTGTTATTACGACAGGAGGATATGGTCTATCAGAAACATGTCCAGTACTTACTGTTTCTACATTTACTAAAAAAGTATTAGAACTAGATGAAAATAAAAAATTTGAGCAAGCAATTAAGACCGGCGTTCCGTTGCCATTGGTCAATTTAAGAGTAGTAGATTCAAATGGAAAAGATGTACCTTGGGATAATCAAACCATTGGTGAAATTATTGTAAGATCACCTTGGTTAACGAAAGGTTATTATAAAGATGAGGAAAAAACAAAAGAATTATGGAAGGATGGCTGGCTACATACAGGAGATCTTGCTGTAATAGATGAATATGGATATGTTACTATTGTAGATCGTGAGAAGGATGCGGTAAAAAGTGGTGGAGAATTTATACCATCTCTATTATTAGAAAGTATGATATCTGAAATACCTGGTGTTGGTGAAGTGGCAATAATAGGTAAATCGGATCCAAAGTGGGGTGAAAGACCTATTGCATTTATTACAATTCATGGAAAAATTACAAAGGAATATGTATTGGATTATTTGACAAAATTTGTGGAATCTGGGAGAATACTTAAATGGTGGATACCAGATGATATAATTATACTTGATAATATGCCAAAAACTTCAACCGGAAAAATAGATAAAAAAGAATTAAGGAAAAAGCTTTAATTATATATAAACATTTATTTATTTTTTAGAATAATATTTATAATTAGTTGAAAATTTTTCATAAATACTGTTATATTATTGCAATAAATTTATTAATTTTATACAATTTTAAGAAATTTTTAAATATAAGTTTTTGATATTTAAATATAGAAATTGGAGGTGTTTTAAAAAATGAGTGAAGAGAATGTAGGATGGGCATCGGGTGCAGCATTGGCAAATATGGGATTTGCATTTTTGCTTTTTTTGGATGGATTTGTATACACCGGTCTTCTAAGTTTATCTGATGCCATAGCAATGTTAGTAATAAATTTGATTTGGATTGTAGGAATTGGATATCTGGTGGCAGGAGTAATTGAACTAAGAAGAGGAGCTGAAGCTACGGGATTTGTAATCTTGGCATACAGTTTATTCGGTTTTATCCTAGGGATTATTTTCCTCATTACATATGGATTAAAGATTTTTCCACCTCCTTCACCAAACGCAATGATGGTCTTCTGGATCTTTTGGATATTTGTCTCTATAATTTCTGGAGTTATTCTTAGACCATTAGGAAAAATGATTTCTATTAACCTATACTGGTTAGCTGTAACATTTTTGTTCTTAGGATTAGCTGGATACGGGAATGTCTTGATTTCATTAATTACTGCAATATTAGCATTTGCTCAGGCATTCTATAATTGGTATATCGTCGCTGCTCTTGTAATAAATACCACATATAAGAAGCTTATTTTACCTTTAAAATAAACTTTTATTTTTTTATTTTTTTATATATATTAAAATTTAAAAGGGATAATACCCATTTTTTATTGAATTTATAGGTTCAAACATTTTGCAATCCCATCTTTTAGATATTTCTATCAATCTGGATTTAAGGTCCAAAACATTTATATTCTTAGCTACTGAGATTGGTCCAAATGGTCTATTTAAACCATATTGAATACCTTTTTCAACATCATCAAGTGTTGCTACACCTTGTTCAATTAATTTAACAGCCTCATTAATTTCTACAGCAAAAATATCCATTATTGACACTTTATCAGTTGCTTTTTTTGTATCTATTACTGGTCTTCCTGATGACCAGTCATAAAAACCCTTTCCAGTCTTTTTACCCAATTGCTTGTTTTTGAATAGTTCTCTTATAGTTTTGCATTTACCGAAATCAGGATGCAGTGCTTTTGTGTAGTATTCCATGGAATCATATACAACATCTATGCCCACATAGTCCATAAGCTCAAATGGGCCCATTGGATAATGTTGCTTTATAAATATAGCATCTATTTCTTCAGGAGATGCAATTTCTTTATCAATCAATAAGCATAATAATAATCTACCCGAAGCATTAATTCTATTTACAATAAAACCTGGTGTATCCTTCATTACCTTTACAGGATATTTTCCTATTTTTTTAACAATTTCAACAAGCGCGTTTAAAACTTCATCTGATGTCTTTTCGGTTTTAATTATTTCCACAAGTTTCATAAGAGGTGGTGGATTAAAAAAATGCAATCCTGCAACTCGTTCTTTATTCATTAAATCTTTAGCTATATTCGTAATTCTAATATTTGATGTATTGCTTGCAAGGATAGTATCTTTTCTCGTATATTTTTCTATTTCCGAAAATATTTTCTTTTTGAGATCCTCCAGCTCAGGTACTGCTTCTATCACAAGATCAGCATCCTTAACAGCAACTTCTATTGATGTAGATGTTCTAATTCTGGATAAGATATCATTTAAATTGCCAATATTTCCTTTCTTTGCTAATTTCTCAAGACTATCCTTAATTTCATTGAGGGCCTTTTTAAGAATATCATCAGAAATATCTTCTAAATAGACATTAAAGCCATACAAAGCAAAAACCTCAGCAATACCACGGCCCATTGTACCCGATCCTATAACGGCTACATTCTTTATCTCCATACAGATCAGTTTTGTTCTATAAATCTCCAATATTTAAAAGTTTTTTTAAAATTGGAAGTGGGACAAAATTCTAGGATCTTCCAAAATTAAATAAATTGTGCCAGAGGCAAATTGTTTTCATTGCACAATCGATTCTATCGTCCCTCTTTTGCATTACGCTCCATCCTAACATCTTCTTGTCCGCAGAAAATCCATTTTCTGAATTATTTCTTAAATAATATTGTCCCAGATATTCCAATGTATTTCCCACAAATTCTTTCATCGTGTTTTTCCATTTTATTGACCCATTTAATGTTGCATTCCTCTTTGGTATTATGTATACCTTTGCTTCCCCAAATTTATCCACATATCCTGGAGAACTATAATATCTGTCAAGCCTGATTGTTTCTATTTCTATATCAGGATTAAGTGTTTCAAGCATTTTCATCGCTTTTTCAAATGCTTCTTTTTCTGATTTCATGCTTGTGCCATATGCTATGTAAATCTTGCTTTTAAGATCCATTGTCCTGAATGTGTATGCGAATAACCTCCTTTTCTTTTTCTCTTTTATCTTATTTTCCTTCCCTTTGTCTTTCAATTTTTGAATGTAAGTTTCATAATGCTTGGATATTATCATTG
>ERZ1669250.188-NODE-188-length-33023-cov-4.309816_pt1 | contig 33023 bp, 34 predicted proteins | sample MGYA00579295_ERZ1669250 | MGnify/ENA primary metagenome ERZ1669250 (study PRJEB41166, sample SAMN08046056) | hot springs metagenome | biome: hot spring; feature: acid hot spring; material: thermophilic sediment; isolation source: thermophilic sediment from acid...
AAAACACTAATATAATTTTATATTAAAATTAATATTCTATAGAAACACCGGTATAAGCCTCTGGCTCTTTTTTACCGTAATAATCTAATCCTTCATCCATGTTATTAATAGACTCATTGCTTATATTTGCCAATACAAGTGAAACAACCTTATTAACAATGCTATCTACGTCCTCTGATTTGTCTATTACTAACTCATTCTTACCAATTCTTATTTTGGGCATTTCATTAAAGGTGTTTAATAAGTTAAAATAATTTATTACCTCTACAAAAACTGTAGTTGAATAATCATGCCTTAATATATCAGCAGCCTTGAAAGCAACTTTAACTGAAGTATCATCGTCGAACATTCCTGATGAAACAACCACTATAGTGTTCAACCTGACCCCCTACCCCGAATCTATCCTATTATCACTGAATGTAATACGTATGTTAGCAGATATATATGGAATAGCCTAGTATAACCAAAATTACTAAAATAAATTGTTTAAGTAAAGGTTATATACGAGATAATGAATAGAAATACTAAAAACGTTATGTAAACATAAAATCGTTTCAATAAATGCTCAACATTTAAACGTAGCATGTAACAGATTTCAAAAAATTTTTAAAATCTTTATATTAAGAGGTTTAGCAAATTATTGTACTTGCCGTCCAATAGATCCAATCCATAACCGTAATGCACTTTTTGATAGTTCTTTCTAAATTCCTTAACTTCTTCTCTTATTTTACTTGTATCTTCCTTTTTGATGGCAACTTTTTCCATAAATTCAGCTATTTGATCCATTTCATCTTCCTTCATGCCAAATCTGGTCATTTCTTGAACTCCTATTCTCAAACCGCTTGGATTTTGGACTGCATCTGGAGGATCATGAGGCAAAAGATTTTTATTCAATATAATGTTACTATCCTCAAGCATTCTTGCTATTTTAGCGCCTCCACCTTGTGATGATACATCGACAAGCACTTGATGACTCATAGTATAACCCATGTGCTCTCCTATAACCTTAAAACCTCTTTCTGCTAAAGCCTCTGCAAGCTTCTTAGCGTTTTTTGTGATTTGTTTTGCATAGGTCTCTCCAAATTCTATCATCTCAAGTGATGTAATAGCTGTAGCAGGGAGTCTATGAAGATGATGATTACTCAAAAACCATGGAAATATTGTTTTACCAACCTCTTTATATAAATCTTTATCTTTAAATGCAACAACACCACCTTGTGGCCCTGGGAAGGTTTTATGAGTTGATGCAGTCATTACGTCAGCCCCATAATCTAATGGATTTCTCCAAGCGTTACCAACAATTAATCCTAATACATGAGCCGCATCATAAACAAGCTTTCCATTAACAGAATGGATAGCATTTGATATTTCCTTTACAGGGTGTGGGAACAAGTAAACACTTCCCCCTAGAACTGCAAACTTGGGCTTAATTTGTTCTATAACTTTTAATGCCTTATCTACGTCTACGTTCATTTTTTCCTCATCATACGGCAATTCTATTTGTTTTATACTGAGCGCTCCTAATGTACCAAACTTAGTATGGCTTACATGGGCTCCAGCTTGAACTGGAGCTATAACTGCTTGATCACCAGGATTTGCTAAGACTCTGAAAACTGACGCATTGGCTATAGTACCACTTATTGGCCTTATATCAACCATATCAGTATGTAATAATTTTCCCATAAGTTCATTAGACATAACTTCTAGTTCATCAGAATATTTTGTACCCTGATAATATCTTTTGAAAGGTTTTCCTTCTGCATATCTATTCATAAAATCGCTGACGTAGACTGCTAAAGCTAAAGGACTCATAATATTTTCACTTGCAATTAAATTTATTGTTTGCTTAACTCTCCAAATATTTTGGGAATTAGTTAATTCCAAAATTTTATTTATAGATTCCATGTCCATAATTCTCGCCACTTATAATTTACTTATATAAAGATTAAAAATTTTTCATTGATACTGAAAATAATTTGAAAGTTTCTGAGCTCTTAAGCTTAATATTTTATTAGATAAAATAGAGCTACTTAAAGGACTTAAGAATTAGCCGCTATTTATAGCAAAAAGGCTATCAATATTTTTATTGAAAACTTTTCAATTATATACGAATCGAAAAAATCAAATATAAGATTAAAAATTTTAACCTAGAAAGTAAAAATTAGTAAACTAGGTGGAAAAAATGTCAATCGATTCGAAAACGAGTAAAGCTATGGCAAGATTAATTAAGAATGTAACCGTGCATACACTATGGATCTATGTATTAGCTATATTAGCAAGGGGAGCAACATATCCTTATCAAGTCAAGAAAAAAATTAAAGAAATGTTTCACTTTAATCCTCCTACAGTTACCCTATATACTGTAATGTATCGTTTAGAAAAAGAAGGATTGATAAGAAAGGCAGAAAATGGATCCTATGAAATAACAGAGGACGGGAAGGCGGCTCTTAAAAAAGCGTCTGATACTTTAAGAAATTTAAGTGAAACTCTTGATCATATATGATATAATTTGTATAAATTATAATTAAAATTTTTAAAGTAAAAAATATTTTAGAGTTCAAAAGAAAAAGCAAATATTCTTTAACCGATAAAATTAAATGGGAAATTAAAATGGAAGATAGCATAAATGTCAATGAAAAAGATTTGGTAGAAACAGAAATAAATTATAAAGGTTCTAAAATTATAGCTTATAAGTTAAGAGGGACATCTATACTTGTTTGCCCAGTTTGTAAGCTATCCTATTTTTATAGTGAAGCTGATTTAATTAATCACATAATTGCACATGCAAAAGGATTTATAGAGAAAAGAAGAGGAACTCCTACAAGGATTTATAGAAAAAAAGAAGAATATTGAAATCTGTATTTCTATATGAATCGATATTTAGTTGCCTTTTAGTCCTAAATGATGTTGCTCAAGGTCTTAAGTATTGTATGCCTTAACAATATGATAAATTAAATGGCAAACCTAGTTTTAAGGCGATAATGCATTTAAGGCTTCGCTCTAAAAGCAAATCAGATAACGCTAATAATCAAATAAGATATAATCAAAAAAATGAAATAAGCATGAAAGCCAGCATATTGGATAACAATCGTGGCTCTTAAACAATACTCTCATTATTAATTTGCAATACAATAAATCAGCTTTAAATTCTAAAAAAACGTATAAAATAAATGCGCGGGGGTGCCCGAGCCTGGCCAAAGGGGACGGGTTGAGGGCCCGTTGGCGTAGGCCTGCGTGGGTTCAAACCCCACCCCCCGCATAATTTTAATTCTTAATATTACAAAAAATTTATATTAGAATTTTATACTTTTACTTTTGAGGCGGTATATATGCGTAATATAAATAATAAAGTGGATTTCTTAAAAGAGTCTCCAACAAGAAAGATAGATGCAATAAGAGAAAGGCTAAAGAAGGAAAACAAAGATATAATTGTATTTTCAGCTGGTCAGCCTAGTATTCCACCTCCTATTGAAATTAGAGATATTATGGGAAAAATGCTTAAAGAGGAATCAATGAACTTATATGGATACACTCCAAGCCAAGGTATATTAGAGCTAAGAGAAGCTGTATCTGATGACTTAAAGTTGTTAGGTTCAATAGACGTCGATCCATCAAGCATAGTTATAACAGCTGGAGGACAAGCAGCTATGTTTTCAACACTAGCAACTATAATTCAACCTGGAGATGAAGTCATATTGTTTGATCCTACTTATTTTGGCTATAAGCCATTGCTTAACTATAATGAGGCCAAAATTATAAGACATTATGTAAGCATGGAAAACGATTATCAGCCTAATATAGATGAGTTATCAAATATTATAACGAAGAAGACTAAGGCAATAGTTATGGTTAGTCCAGATAACCCAACTGGTAGAATCATAGATCATAAAATAGCTAAGGCCTTAAGTGAAATAGCTATTGATAACGATTTGTGGATAATAAATGATGAAGCTTATAAAACCCTAATATATGAAGGGGAACATGAATTCTTATATAAATATGCCCCAGAAAATGTAATATCAATAAATACTTTCTCAAAGGATCCCTCAATACCAGGTTGGAGACTTGGTTATGTTTATGGACCAAAGAGCACTATAGATAAAATAAAGCTAGTTAATGAAGAGATGGTTTACTGTCCTCCATCTTTTGCTCAGCATATGGTTGCAAAGTATTTAAGATCTGACATAAGATTAAAATACATTAAGTTTGTCGTTAATGAATACAAGAAAAGAAGAGATGTAATGATAAAGGCAGTTAGAGAAAAAATACCTAAGGCCAAGTTTGTTGTACCAAAAGGTTCGATGTTTTTATTTATAAATCTAGAAGAATATAAAATTAACGGAGAAGAATTTTCAACTCAATTATTAGAAAAATATCAAGTTGCTTCAGTTCCTGGCAACTATTTTAGCGAAAAATATCTTTCTTCTTTAAGGTTGTCATTTGTTGCTGAGACGCCCGACAGAATCGAAAAAGGGATAGATTTAATTCAATCTGCATTGCAAAATAATTTATTTTAAATTTATAAAAATTAATAACGGGTTTCTATACAGAAATTATATGAGAAGGGTAGTTTTAATGGTTACAAATATAGAAATAAGCGGATACAGTGAAAGTGCATTAGATGCATTAGTTAAAGCTGGTATATATGCAAATAAAACAGAAGCCGTCAGAGAAGCGATTAGAAGATTTATTGATAGTTTCGATATGAAAGAAATAGCTTTTAGAGCGTATAAGGAAGGTAGAATTAGTTTTCAACTTGCAACAGAGATAAGTGGATTAGGTATTGAGGAAATTATATGGTATTTTTTAAAGAAAAATACTCCTCCCGAAATAGGGGTTATTGACCCTAATGAAATAAACGAAAATATAGAAGAGTTTGATAAAAAGAATTCATTAGTATTTGATCTATCATCTACATATTCAATTTTAGAATTAGATAAAATAGATATTATTAAAAAACTTAACAAGAGGCTTCTTATTGGAAAAGAAACAAATAACTCAGTAAGATCATTAATAATGAGGTATTCAAAAATAAGAGGATCACTAGTTTATCTTAGCAACTATGAAGTTATACAAACAAAAAATCCCTTAGTTGAATTTGCCAGAAAGAATGGTATAACTTTACAGGAAGCTGAAGCTATAAGCATATCAAAAAAAGAAAATGCTATATTTGTATCTGATGATATTAGAACAAGACAAACAGCTAAAAGCAAAGGAATAACAAGCGTACCAACACTTTCTCTTTTTTTATTCTCAAAGAAGATTAAAATAATAGATGATAGACAATTCAATGAGATAATAGCAAAGATGGGAACAATACCCTTAATTATACCCCCCGAACTCTTTGCGTAATAAACAAAAGCGTTTCCTAATCCTAGAATTACAGATTGCTGTGGGAAAAGCTTATATTATTTTAAAGTTAATATAATTATTAGGCGGTAAAATGCCTATTGTCAACAAATTTATAATAAGTGACTTAATTTTGAGATGAACAAAAATTGAAGTTTATTGGAGAAGCTGTAATAATAGGTGTTGACACAAGTATAAGCATGGCCAGAAAAGATTATAAACCAAACAGAATAGAGAACGCTAAGAGAGCAGCCTCTATTATAGCTAGGAGTTTAATTAGCAGAAACATACCTACATTGATCTCTCTTGTTATATTTTATAGATACTCATTCCCGTTAACTGATCTAACTGATAGGTTGGAATTGATAGAACAAGCTATATCTAAAATAGGAATTATGGGAAAAGTTACTGCGCCTAGTGAGGTAATAAAAGATTCGTATTTAATATTAAGAGCTGCAAATCCTGGCTATCACAAAAGAATTATCTTAATAACAGATGCTGGATTTAATGAGGGCATAAATCTTGATATCTCAGCATCTCTATTATCTATGGCAGAAATAGAATTGGATATGCTTACTCTCGGTTTAATACCTAAAAAGGTTGGAGAATATATAGATAAAGCAGTCAAAATTACCAAAGGTATTTGGCTCCATTCAGAAAATACTGATGAGGTATTATCTAATGCAGCTAAACTAGGTGAACTATACCCTAATTAAAAACATAAACAAATATTTCGTTTTGCATATTTGTTGCGTTAATTTTTCTATTTTAACTGCTGTTACTTTATATCCAGGGATATGAATCCTATCTACAATTTGATTCAACAACAAAATTCATTGATAAAATAAGCAGTAAACTTTGTCTTTTAATGTGATAATGCTTTTAAGGTTTGTTCTAAACAAAATCATAGAAATTAACACATTTTCAGTTTAATAAAGATTTTAACTTCTTAATATACTCTAAAATATGTCGATGATGAAGGTTAAAAGCAGTGATTGATGAACTAACCTAGGCCCTGAGGCATAAATTATTAAAAACAGGATAATATTTATAAAAGAGGGAGAGTATGGAAAAAATAGTTATGAAAATAAGTGGAAGTTTATTATTTCCACCAGATCAAAAATATTATATAAAACTTAAAGATACCATAGAAAATGCTCTTAATAAAGGCTATAAACTAGGAGTTGTTGTAGGTGGAGGGCCGTTAGCTAGATATTATATAAACACACTAAGAGAGCTAAAAGTGTCAGAAGCCATATTAGATATTTTAGGTATTGAATCTGCAAGACTAAATGCATTATCTCTTTCTGCAATGCTGTATCCATATAGTATACCAAAAGTGCCTAAGGATTTAACAGAGACATTGGAAATTTTTAACAACAATCTAATTCCAGTATTAGGAGGTCTTCAACCAGGTCACAGCACAAATGCAGTTTCAATGATACTCGCTGAGGCCATTGGATCAAAGAATGTTATAAATATGCTTAACGGAATTAATGGTATTTATACAAAAAATCCAAAAGATCCCGAATCAAAAAAGCTTGATAGAATATCATATGAAGGTATGGAAGAGTTAATAAAAAGAATGGATCAAGTAGCTGGAGGATACGAGTTACTTGATCACGTTGCTTTAGAGATAGCAAAAAGAAGTAAAATAAGAGTTATATTTATTGATGGTAAAAATCCTGAAACTTTATTAAAAGTATTAGATGGAGAAAAAATAGGGACAGAGTTAGTACCTGAATAATTATTTCTTATACTTTGGATGGTATTTCTTAATCATTTCTTCTTTTATATTAGTAAGCTCTTCTTCTGGTATTTCGGATAATATGTTCCATGCCAAATCCAATGTATTTTCTATACTTCTATTTTCTCTAATTCCTTGTGATAAGAATTTCTTCTCAAACAAATCAGCAAACTTAAGAAACTTTCTGTCAGTTTCACTTAAGCTCTCTTCTCCTACAACTGCAGCTAAACTTCTAAGATCTACCCCTCTACTATATGATGCGTAAAGCTGGTCACTTACCTGAGCATGATCATCCCTTGTCTTTCCAGGTCCAATTCCTTCCTTCATTAATCTCGAGAGACTCATCAAAACATTAATTGGTGGATATATTCCTTTATTATACAAATCTCTGCTCAAAACTATTTGACCTTCGGTTATGTAACCAGTTAGGTCTGGTATTGGGTGTGTTATATCATCATTCGGCATTGTTAATATTGGTATTTGAGTTATGCTACCTTTTTTGCCATGAACTCTCCCTGCCCTCTCATAGATGCTTGCTAAGTCACTATACATGTAACCAGGATATCCCTGCCTTCCAGGAACTTCCTCTCTCGAAGAACTTATTTCTCTTAACGCCTCCGCATAATTAGTCATATCTGTCAATATAACTAATATGTGAAGATCTTTTTCATATGCCAAATATTCTGCTAATGTTAAAGCAACTCTTGGTGTTACTAATCTTATCATGGCAGGTTCGTCGGCCAGATTTACAAACATAGCAACTCTATTTAATGCTCCTGTTTCCTCAAAGAATTTCCTGAAAAATAAATAATCGTCATATTTAATTCCTATTGCTGCAAAAACTACTCCAAATTCTTCTCCTTCTCCCTTTACTGTTGCTTGTCTAGCTATTTGCGCTGCTAAAATGTTATGAGGCAAACCACTCCCACTAAATATAGGCAATTTTTGGCCTCTAACTAATGTATTCATTCCATCTATTGCACTTACACCAGTTTGTATAAAGTCCTCAGGATAAGCTCTAACTGCAGGATTTATTGGAGAACCATTTATATCATATTTTTCTTCAGCCACTATCTCTGGTCCATTGTCTATAGGCTCTCCCAGTCCGTTGAAAATCCTACCTAACATATCTTCAGATACAGGGAGCTCTAACGGTCTTCCTAAGAATCTTACTCTTGTTCCTGTAGTTGTTATACCAGTTGTACCTTCAAAAACTTGAACTATTGCAATGTTTTTAGATACATCTAAAACCCTACCTCTTCTTCTTGTTCCATCTGAAAGCTCTACTTCTACTATTTCATCATATGATGCTCTACTAACTCCTTCTACGACAATCAATGGACCTTTTATTTCAACTATTTTAGAATATTCCCTTATGCCATATAAAGAGCTCATGCAGATTTCACCTCCTTAGATTTTAACCCGTCAAGAGAGTTCAAAGTACGTTTCCTCAAATCCTCTATCATCTCTATTTTATCATTTGGTATGCTAAACCTAGCCTTAACAATATCAACATAAAGCCTGCCTAAAGCTTCCTTAGCTTTAGATGCCTGAATCCCACTATGAACTAGCTCACTTGCCTTCCTATAATAGTCTATGATGAGCTTCATCAATTCGAACTGTTTCTTAGGTGAAGCAAATGTATCTATAGGATCAAAGGCATTTTGTTTTAAAAATCCATCTCTTATCATCCTAGCAACATCTAATACCAATTTATCACTTTCATCTAAACTTTCTGTACCTACAAGCCTTACTATTTCTTGAAGCTCATTTTCTCTTAGTAAGATATCCATTATCTCATCTCTGTATTCTTTCCACTTTGGATCAACATTTTTGGCCCACCATTCCGAAACAGTGTCTACATATGCACTATAACTCAAGATCCAATTTATTGCCGGATAATGCCTGCTATAAGCTAGAGCTGTGTCGAGTGCCCAAAATACTCTAGTAAATCTTCTTGTATGTGTTGTTACAGGTTCGGTAAAATCTCCACCTGGAGGACTTACTGCACCAACAACAGTAACGCTTCCTGTTCTATTGGGGTTCCCTATAGTTTTTACTCTTCCAGCCCTTTCGTAAAACTCTGCAAGTCTCGATGCTAAATAGCTCGGATAACCTTCTTCTGCTGGCATTTCTTCCAATCTACCTGCTATTTCTCTCAATGCCTCTGCCCATCTACTTGTTGAATCAGCTACTAGTAGAACGTCATAACCCATATCTCTATAGAACTCTGCTATAGTTATTCCCACATAGATACTGGCTTCCCTAGCTGCCACAGGCATATTGCTTGTATTTGCAATTAATACAGTTCTCTCCATCAATGGTTTTCCAGTCCACGGATCTTTATATGTTGGAAATCTCTCTAAAACTTCAGTCATCTCATTACCTCTTTCACCACATCCTATATATAAAACCACGTTAGCAGAAGACCATTGTGCCAATCCATGCATTGTAACAGTTTTGCCAGTACCAAAGCCCCCAGGTATCATACCTGTGCCTCCTTTAGCCATAGGGAACAATGTATCTATAATCCTTAATCCTGTTATTAATGGCTCTGAAGGATCTAACTTTAAATTATAAGGTCTTGGAAATCTCACTGGCCAGCGTTGTGACAAATATATTTCTTTAACTTTCCCATTGCTTTTAATTTCAGCTATCGGGTCTACTATAGTATAATCACCTTCGGGTGCGATCCATGTTAATTCTCCAAACTCATTTGGAGGAACCATAACCTTATGTAATATTAGCTCCGTTTCCTGAACTAATCCTAAGAGATCTCCTCCTGATACTTTATCACCTACTTTTATTTCTCCTGGAGTAAAGTGCCACTTTTTATCTCTTGGCAAGGGACTTACATCAATTCCTCTCTCTACAAAAATACTTCTCTTAGGAGAAGTTTTGGTTAATAATTCAGCGATAAATGGTAATGGTCTTTGAACACCATCATATATATTTCCTAATAGACCAGGTCCTAGCTCAACGCTAAGAGGAGATCCTGTACCTTCAACTATTTCTCCTGGCTTTAAGCCAGTAGTAGATTCATATACTTGTATATAAGCTTCGTCCCCCTTAATCCTCGTTACTTCTCCTATTAGCCTTTCCTCTCCTACTTTTACCATCTCATACATCTGTATTCCAGTCATATTTTCAGCTACAACAAGAGGACCAGTGATCCTACTAATTCTACCTTTAACTACCATTTTTACTTCCCCCCAAATAATTTTTCTGATGCTATCCCTTTAAGAAAAACCTCATTTTCCTTTATAATCTGGTCAATACTAAAGTCCAATTTGATTGTTCCTTCCTTATTTGTAGCAATTATACCTCCAATTATTTTAGCGCTCTCATTAGAGATTTCTATATTTTTAAATAGAGAAGAAATTTTTTTAACAAGCTGTTTATCATCTTCTGAGCAATATATTATCAAACCATTATAATTTTCAGCTTCCGATGCAACAATAGATATAACTTTTTTTATAAAATCGCTATACCATTCTTTATTTTTTTCACTTTTAATCATATTTATAGCCTGATTAAAAACATCATCAATATATGTGTTTTTCTTTTCGGAAACCTTTTTTCTCACATCTAATTGAAGACCTGCTTCAACACTTTTTAATGACTCTATGAATTCTTGAGACTTTTCATTTAATTTGTTCTTAAACTCGTTCAATGCGGCTTGATAAGATTCATTTAATAACTTTAACGAAGCAGAATAAGCATCGTCTATTAACTTCTTTGTTTCTAAATAATTCTTTTCTGTTATCTCTTCTGCAACCTTTTTTGGATTACCCGTTAATGCCATATTTTACCTACCCCATACCTAATGCTTTAGCCAGCAATTTATCAATATTTATGGGCTCAGCTTTTGCCCATTTTGTTGGTAAAATCAACAAAGTAAGGTTTAATGAATTCGCTAAATTTCTAAGAGAATTTTCATCATTTACTATATGTTTTAAAACAACTACCAATGATGCTCCCTTTTCTTTTGCTTTCTTTAAACCTTCTTCTGCCTCTTTTTGAGTGTACGCGTCTATTATGGATATGCCTGCCAGCTTGAATAAATTAGCGCTTTCTCTATCCCCTATAACAAACATTTTTCCTTCCATGCTCAATTTAATCACTTACACTATGTATGTTTAAAAATTAGCTTTTAAATTTAAACAGAAGAAACGATTAATATGAGCACTACATTATTTTTCAACTTTTTCGAACTTATGAATTTTTTATTAGCAAACGAAAGGCAAGCTTTGCCCTTCATGACGGAGAGCAGGTCAATAAAAAGCTATTGGCCCTATTAAATTATTAACAATATTAATAAATAAAAATTTAGCAAATATTGCCTTTTAATATAAAGGATCTGATTAGCAAATTAGAGTTTGTTTATAATAAAAACTCTTTAAGTTTTAAAATACTCTCTATCCCCTCCTAATTAATGTAAAGGGGTCTAAATTGCTGGTTGCCAATCGAGTTGAAGAAGTAGTAATAGCAGTACCAAATACACAATATGATAAAGTAGTTGCTAGTCTAGCCACCTCTGGGATTTTTCATATAGAACCTCCAACAAAAGAATTAAGCAAATATTCTATGAGAATTTATAGATCAGCATCAGCGATTTCATCAGAGAGAAAGGCCAGGCTTGAAGGGTTCTTTAAAGCAATAAATAGAAACCCAGAAATCATATCAGGCATTAGCCTAAAAATTTCAAACTGGGTAGACTTTTTAAATGAATTAATAGAGCAGAACAAAGATCTAGAAACAATATTTGAGAAAAACATAGCAATCTTAAACGAATCGAAAAATAAATTAAATGACCTGATAGAATTGAAAAAACTTATAAGATATATTTCGTATATTGATACTGATATTAGGAAAGCACATGAATCTAAGCTAATATCTTTCACAATAGGTATATTGCCTAGCGAGATGATAGAATATGCTAAAAAAATATCCAATGATATTATAATGGTGTATGAAAAATTCCAAGAAGATACCTTTGTTATAGCTATAGCTGGAAATAATGAAAATGTAAAAAAAGCCTATAGCAATTTAGTCAAACTTGGGTTTACTGCTATATCTATTCCAAGCGAATTCTCCGGAAATCCGTCGAAGGCCGATAAGGAAATTGAAGAAGAAATTAATAAAATTAATAAAGAAATTGAAGAAATAATAGAGAAATTACAAGAAAAATATGAGAATTTAAAGGATTACTATACAAAAATTTTTGTTATTAATGAAGTATTTAAAATACTTAACAACACTGCTACTTCTGATACGACATCATTTATACATGGATTTATTGATATTAAAGACTCGAAAAAATTAAGAAATATAATAAAAAACGCAACAAATGATAGATATTTAATATACAGCCTTGGAATAAAGAGAGGTCAAAGAGAAGTACCCACAAAAATGGAAATACCTAGGATATTTAAGCCATTTGAATCTATATTAAAAATGTATGGAACCCCGAACTCTAATGAGGTAATACCAACCATATTTATGGCAATTACTATGCCAATAATATTCGGTTTGATGTTTCCAGATATTGGTCATGGACTTCTTGTATTACTATTTGGTCTATTTTTCTTGCTGCCAAGAAGTAAAGATATAGGTAAGGTAACAATTATATTAGGTGCAGCGGGTATCGTGACAGGTTTTTTAGCTAATGAATTTTTTGGCCCACTTCCCGCAGAGGCCTTACATATGGGAGAATTTTGGAAAAGCCTTGGATTCCAATCAGCTCCATTAGAGTCTCCAGTTGATATATCAATATCAGGAGGATCCCAACAATTAATGCAAAAATTGTTTTACTTATCAATGGATATATCATTCTGGGTAGGTGCATTTATGCTTATATTTGGTACATTATTAGGAATAGCAAATAGTTACCTAAAGAGTGATTATGAAGATTTGCTAGGTGAAAAGCTGCCTTTATTTTTATTATTTTTGTCCGCAGGTCTTCCTTTCTTGTTATACTTTAATGCAACAGAAGCAGGTTCAACCATAAAACAAGCTTTATTCGGATTAGGTAGAGGGGGACCTATGGAAGCATTTGTATTTTATGGAGCTATTATTTCACTTATATGGATACTTATAGGAAAAGGAATTTATAGAGCTGCTATTGGAGAAGGATTTAGACTAAACCCAATGGAATCATTTATCGGTTTGTTTGAATCTATGCTGCTTGTTTTGGGAAATAGTATAAGCTTTCTGAGGATAATGGGTTTAAGCCTTGCTCACTCAGGATTAATGGTAGGATTTACTATACTATATTTAGTAATAGATCCAGTAGGTCCAAAGAACCCAGCAATGTTCACAGCAGCAGTTATAGTATACATATTAGGTAATTTACTTACGGCAGGGCTAGAAGGTATAGTTGCATTCGCTCATGATCTAAGGCTTCACTTCTACGAATGGTTTAATAAATTCTTCACAGGTAATGGAGTTCCATTTAATCCAATAAGACTTCCTAGTATAAACATAATCTTCCAAGGGGCATAAAAAGAAAAGTTTTTGAAATCCTCCGTATATCTTTTAATTGCCGATGAAGAAGGCTGGTATTACTGATCAATGAGGAAAGATACCAGAACTGAGGTTTTTTAAATTTTTAAATGAAAAAATAATAGATCAAGAAATGATATAATAGAAATCAATATAAACTCTTTCTTACTATTTAAAAATAGGGAGACTTCTATGAAAATGCAAGAAGATGAAGAAACACAACTAAAAGGTGCTAAGGCATTTAGAGAGAGCTTATTGTGGTTAGTTCTTAGAATTTTAGCTGAAAAACCAAGCCATGGATATGAAATCATGAAGAAGATTGAAGAAATGACTCACGGCAGATGGAAGCCAGCAGCAGGTACATTGTATCCATTACTAGATTCTATGCAAAACGAAGGTTTAATCGAAATTAAATCATATGAGCAAGAAGGTGTAAGAGGAGGGAAGAAAATAGTTTATGGCCTAACCACAAATGGATGGCTATTATTAAAAGACCAATTAATTAATAAAATTTCTATTTATACCTCTATGATAAATTATATAATTTTAGGAGGAATAGAAAGTATGAAAAAACAAGGATTTCAGAGCGAGGCTAACGAGGTGTGTAGTAACCTAATGGAATGGATTGCAAAGCTAGATGAACAAATAGGAAAATATTGTGAAAAGAAATAAAGTTAAGGTGCCAAATTATTGCCTCTTTATTTAGTAGGAATAAATTATGAGTATATCACTCAAAGAGCTATTAATTATATAAAATCATCTGATATAATAATTGTGGATAAATATACTATGCCAAATTCAGATAAAATAATTTCTTTAGTTATTGATATTGCCAAAGATAAAAAAGTTATATTAGCTGAAAGAAATATGCTAGAAGATAATTCATCAGAAGTTATTGATATTGCCAAAGATAAAAAAGTAAGCATAGTAGTAATAGGAGATCCATTAATAGGAACTACTCATGCTTCTTTATTGATTGAGGCAAAAAAGAAAAAAATAGAAGCCGATATAATAAACGGAATATCAGGAATTTGCTTGGCAAAATCCCTGTCAGGATTACAATATTATAAATTCGGAAAAACTCTAACTATACCTGGACCATGGAGAAATGTAAAAGCCTATAGCCTTATATATAATTTATATTCAAATCTTTGTATAAATGCTCATACACTACTACTATTCGATATAAACGATCAAGGAAAATTGCTAAGTATAGAACAAGGAATTAAAACAGTCTTAGAGTTAAATAAAGAACTAAAATTATATGAAAAACTTGAAAAAATGCTCGGAATTATTATACATGCGGGTGAAAAAAATGTATTTGTTGGAGATTCACTTTATATGCTTCAAAACGTTGAAATTGATGAACCGTATAGTCTGATAATCCCCACTTCTCTTCATTATGAAGAGGAAAACTATCTTAAATACGTATTAAATATAAATGACAATGCCATAATTGAACATAAGAATTCTATAAAGGTAGATTTTTGCAAATATATGCTACAATTAAAAACCTATCTAAATACGTTATAATTAAAAAATCAAATTAACTACCTTTTCCTTATTTTAAAGATATATGTTGCAATTTATTGAGAGGGATAATAGCTAATTATAATTTAATTAGTAAACTACTCTTCCCTTATGAACTGGCATCCTCACCTCACGACGAGGATTTCCTGATTCTCAGCTGTGAGAAAGAGAACTTTCACCTCTTAACCCCCAGTAAGTTATAATGTTAACTTACAGTAACAATCTAATCTAAAAATATAAATTTTAACACAATCCTAAAATATGGGATGGAAATGAAAAATGAAATGAACAGTACAATAGAAAGCTTAATAACAAAATACTTTGATGGAAAAATAACTTCTCAAGATCAAAATTCAGTTAAATTTGAAGTGACAGGAGTAAAAGAAGAACATATTACTAAAGCGTTTGTAAAATTATATAAAGAATCTTTCAGTTATGGATATGTTATTACTCTAAAAAAAGAAAATAATATTTTTTACTTATATGCAATTAAGAAAGCAAGTAAGACTAATATACCAATGGTTGTAATATTAGCAACAATTACATTAATAAGCGTATACGTTTCAGGTTTAGTTTTTAATACCTATAATAAGTCATTTGCTTGGACTCCTTTAGCTTATTTGGTTTCTTTAATTGTGCCTCTTCTTTTACATGAAACAGGTCATTGGGTCACAATGAGAAGATATAAGGTCCCTGCTAGTCCTCCATATCTCCTACCCGCTCCTCCATTACAGTTTGGATTCCTAGGTACCTTTGGAGCAGTAATTAATATGGAATGGTTACCTCCAACAAACGATATATTAGCCTTAACAGGCATTATGGGTCCTTTGGTAGGATTTATGGCTGCTATACCTTTTGCTATCTTAGGTTTAAAATATTCAATCTTAATTCCTCAATATGCAGCTCCATCAAGCTCTACAATAAGTTTAGTTCCGTTAATTGTAAGTATTTTGACATATGTAGAAAAAATACCACAAGAATACATAATACAACCTTCAGCAATGATGTTTGCTTCTTATATCGTATTTTTCGTTACTTTTCTAAATCTAATACCTGTTTCTCAATTGGATGGAGGTCATGTTTTAAGGGCTGCTCTTGGGGAAAAAGGTCATAAAATAGTATCCGAAGTTTTTATCTTAGGTTTAATAATAGCAGGCTTTTGGTATGATACTTTTACAGTTTTTGGCGTATTTGCATTATTCTTGTTTTTGTTATCTAGGGGTAGGCATCCAGGATCGGCTATGGGGGATGATAAGTTATCAAAAATTGGTTTTTTATCTGTTATATTGTACAGTATTTTACTTATATTAACATTGCCATTACCAGTTTGAATCAAAAGTTAAATTATTTTAAAATAATTAAATTAATCGTTCCCAATCTTTACAAAGGATGAACCATTTTACAATATTTCCTTATATTGTATTTAATTATATGTTTCCTTTCAAAAGCAACTTTATCGGTATTACTTGCTTTAGCCCAGATGGTGTATATCTTATGACAGAAACCGGTAAAATACCGTTCTCTACCTCATACCTAGCTATAACGACTGGATCTGAAGAATTTATTAATTCGGTTTTTATTAATGGAGGAGCATTATGAGTCAATTGAAGTGATCTTATACCTATTATTTTAGCTTTTTCGTATTTAGTCAAATATGGAGGTCCTATCATTATATCTTCTCTTATCTTTGGGTAGGCCATATATGAGCCTGACATTTTTTTCACCTATTTATCCTACAAATATTGCTAAAATTCGAGATTAAAAATTAAATGCTAAATTCCTTTATGCTAACAAAATATTAAGGTGTTTACTTAGATATATTGCAGGGTAAAAGTAAACTACCCCGTCCTTACGGGCAGGGCTTTGGGGTTTCCAATGGACTTCACGACCCACCTTCATTCCCCTTCGGGTTGTTTACATACACCCCGACCCGTACCTCTCATTAAGGCACGGGCTATGTTAATTGATGCATTCAAGTCACGATTATATATCATCCCACATTTAGGGCAGTGGTATTCTCTACCTTCAACACGGGTAACATACCCACACCTATGGCAAGTCTTAGACGTGTTCTTAGGACTGACATATACCACCTTGTCCCTTGCAGTCTCCGTGAGGGTAGAGGATAACATGAACCTCCTTCTAGCTTCCTTGTATGCTTTCTGTTGGAGGAGTTTCTTGTCCTTGGCCTTGAAGGAAGCGAAGAACTTCACAGCTTTTAGCTACTTCTCTAGGACAATGTTTAGCTTATGTCTTTTCTCCTTGTTAGGGTTAGCAATCTTCCCCTGTACTGCTACTTTAATTTCTGCTTTCAGGGAAACTCCTCACTCTTTTTATCTCCGTTGTGTTATTTATACTTAACTTCACGCCCTTACAGGCGGGGTCTCTGGTGAGTAAAAAATGAAAGAAATCAAACTAAAAATTGAACCTGGAAATTATAAAAGCGTTAAACTAGAGTTAAGCGATGCTTTAGAATTATTAAAAATTATTGTATCGCTAAGGGGCTTAGAAACAAAAGATGTTATAGAATCTTTTAGAATATTAAATAACTTTGATGAATTCTATGAATATCAAAGAAAAAAGTTTAAAGATTATGTTACTCCAGATAAAGATGTAAGCGATATGATAAAAGGTTCAGTTGTTGTTGATAATATGAAACTGGTTAAAGAAAATAATAAAAAATTTGTAATAATAACATTTGATAGAAGATTAAAAGAGGAATTCATAGTTAAGGGATTAAATCAAATAGGATTTAATGTTACCACAGAAAAATAATTGATTCCTCACTCTTCTGCTTTATTTTCTTCGCTACTTTTTTTCTTACTGGTTTTCTTCTTACTACTTTTTTCTTTTTTATTTTTTTCACTTTCTTTCTTCTTACTACTTTTCTTTTTAACTGATTTCTTAGACCTTCTTGATTTCTTTATAGAAGAGCTAGATAGCTCTGACATTTTACGCTCAACTTCCTCGTTATAATATGCTCTCGCTTCATTTACCTTAATTTCATCTTTAACTGCTTTTTCTAAAATATCGAATGATCTTAACATAATATCTAATAGTTCGGGGCTTTCGACCTTATATTCAATTAGCTGTTGAGATTCTTCTTGAACATTACTTTGTTGTTCTTGTTCTTCTTCCTCTTCGCCTACTTCCTCTTCATTTTCGCTCATTTTTTCCACCTAAACTTTTAATATGGTAACGCAAATTTAATATTTTCATTTGGAATATAATGGTTTTTATTTGATTTGAATAGCTTAAAAATGGGTATAAAAGCTTTTCTCCTTTTAAATGGAAATAGGTCTTATTAGATAAATATCTACGCAGTTGAATAAACAATACACAGAGGTATTAGAATTGATGTATATAGGCAACAATATATTATGGAGGACATTTGATATGGATAAAATGAATTTTACTGGAGATAAATTTAATGAAGTTGTTAGTGTATTAAGTAAAAAAGCATTAAATTCATTTATGGGGGCATATATCCTACTAGATAGCCAATCTAAAGTAAAGTTTAACATGGGATTTGTAGAGTTATTGCTGAGAAGTCCAGAGAACGCTTGTATATTAGCTCGTGAAGCCTTAGGGGAACAATTTATGTTTTTAATAAAATCAATCTTGGTAGGCAATGAGTTTAATGATATAAGAAACTATATACTAAACAGCTGTAAGAGCTATTTAAGTTCTTCATAATTATTAAAACTTCATATAAGCACTTAATATTGAGTAATAAATATCTTAGTTATAACATATTAAAGTTATAATAGAATACCTGCTTTTATAACTTACAATCTTTGAGTTCAAATATAATCTTGCTGAAATACTTTATAAAATTTATAAACTTACATACACGCCTTAAATGGCGAGGTCTTTAGTCGTAAAGGTGATTCAAAATGGTAAAGGCATCAACAGGGTATAGAAGCAAAACAAGGAATATGCTAAGAAAGCACATCAGAGAAAGAGGAGGTGTTCCAAGATTAAGTAAAGCCTTATATCCATATCAAATAGGAGATAAAGTTGTTATATATATAAATTCTACTTTTCATGACGGAATGCCTCATAGAAGATTTCATGGTCTAACGGGAGAAATTGTTGATAAAAGAGGAAAAGCTTATGTAATAAAAGTAAACTTAGGAAATAAGGAAAAAACTATTATAACATATGCAGTTCATCTAAAACCCTTCTCAGAACAAAAATCCCAGTAAGGGGTCTTATATTATGGAAAGAAGGATTGAAGAAAGACGCTATATCTCTTATTATGAGGCAAAATATTTTATGGAAAGAAGGATTGAAGATTCCCAACAAATAAATTCCCTTCAGGAAAAATCATGGGATTATCTAAAAACCTTTGGAGAAGGTGATTTTAAAGAAGCTACAGAATCAATTAAAAAATTAGTTAGCCTTGGTTTAAAAGAAACTACAGCTATAATGCTATTAAATGTTTGCCCTGAAAACAGTTCTTTTATTATATCTATGGTATCTTCTTTACCTGAAGAAGAGTCAACAAAAATAGATGAAGAAAAATCGAAAGAAATTTTCAACATAATAAATAATTTTTGTAATAAAAAAAGTTAAACTCCTTAGCTCCATAAATTAGTTGGGTAACTATGAGTAAAAGTTTAAGCAAAAACTGCTATTCAAACAATTTTACTGCTTTAATAGCCGAAAAACCAAAAGCTGCTGAAAAAATTGCTTTGGCTTTAAAAGATTATGGAAAATTTGAAAAATGCAAATATTACAGAATTCCTTATTATGTTATTAAAAATAACAAAGAGACTATTTTAGTTTTGCCCAGTGCCGGTCATTTATTCGGACCTTCTACAAGTGGAAGAGGAGTACCCATAGTAAAAATAACATGGAAACCACTTTGGGAATTTGATAAATCTGCTTACTATACAAAACCATATTATATGATGATGTCATCAATTCTACCTAAAGCAAGCTCATATATAAATGCTTGTGATTATGATATTGAAGGAAGTGTTATAGTATATAGAATTATAGAAAGCTTTGGATATATTAAAAGAGCAAAAAGGATGAAATACTCCGCTTTAACTAAAGTAGATATTTTAAATGCATTTAAGGAATTATTTCCTTTGGATTTAGATAATGTAAATGCTGGCTCTGCAAGGCATGAATTAGATTGGCTTTGGGGGATTAATGTATCAAGACTTCTCATGAAATCATTAAAGAATGAAACTGGAAAGACTGTTTCTTTAAGTGCAGGCCGAGTTCAAAGTCCAACTCTTGCAGAAGCCATAAAAAGATGGGAAGAAATAAACCTATATTTGCCGAACCCCTATTTTTCTATATCGATAATAGGTGAGTATGAAGGGAAAAGATTTTTAATAACTCCTAAGGATTGGTATCCTGAAACAATTTCTGAAGCGAAGAATGTTAAGGAATATCTGGAAAAAAATCCATACTTAATAGTCGAAGATTATGGTGATATCAAAGAAAAAATTCCGCCACCGCCAGCTTTTAATTTAGGGGATCTCCAAAAAGAGGCATCGAGAATATATGGTTTCTCACCATTTAAAACACAAAGCATAGCTGAAGAGCTTTATTTAGAAGCTTTAATAAGCTATCCAAGAACTAATAGCCAAAAACTACCTAGGACTATTAATTATAACCAGATAATAAATAATTTAACAAAACAAAAATACAAGAGCTTAGTAGAAACCTTATTAAAAGAAACCGAAGGAAAACTAAATCCAGTTCAGGGTAAAGAAGATGATCCTGCCCACCCAGCTATATATCCCACAGGTGAAGTTCCAAAAAAACTATATGGAGATTATCTAAACATCTATGACCTTATTGTTAAAAGGTTTCTTTCAGCATTTTCAAAAGATGCTCTATTAAATAAAAGCTATGCAACTTTAAGGGATGGAATAAATAGGAAGTATAAAGCAGAAGGATTAGTAGTGGTTGATGAAGGATGGTTTAAATATTATAGCTTTTCTTATCCAAAAACCAATGAAATACCTGTATTAAGAAAAAACGATAAAGTAAAAATAATAAATGTTAATCTGAAAACGGTATGGCCGAAAATCAATGTGCTTTTAAGTAGACCTTCATTGCTTAGATGGATGGAAAAGGTAAACATTGGAACAGAAGCAACAAGAGCTAGAATTATAGAGATACTTTACAAAAGAAAATACTTGATAAACAAAGGAAATAAAACGGAAGTCACAAACTTGGGATATGCAGTATATAAAGCTATAGAATTAGTATCAAATCAACTAACTTCACCTGAACTTACAAGAGACTTCGAGGAAAAGTTAGACATGATATCAAAAGGTAAATATTCTAAAGAAGACATAGTAAATGAAGCTAAGGAATTCCTATCAAAAATAATAAAAGAAAAACTTAATGATAAAAGTTTAGGTAAAAATTTAGCAATTGCTTTAGGCATAGAAGAGCCTGAAGAAAAATGCTCTATATGTAAAAGACAAGCTAAACACAAGTTTTTGAATTACAATTTATGCGATTTTCATTATATGGCATTAAAGAAAATAAACGAAAAGGTTCCAGATTTAATTAAAAGACTAGAAACAAATGAAAACCAAGTATTAAAAGAACTATCTGAAAATGCTGTCGTTGGCCTATGGATAAGAGAAGGAAGCAAATTTTTACTTCAAAATAAAGTATCATATATTGATATTAAATAATCAAAAAGTATCGCTGCCAGTACCTCTTATTGCTAAAGCAAAGCTTCCTATATATGGTATAACTATTGGCTCATTTCCATTATAAGTCCATATAACGCCTTTTATTTCAAAATATGGAACTCCTCCTGTAGTGAAACCATCTACTGTATAATACCCACAATATTGAGGATAGCCTGGATCTGGTATTGGATTATTATCTCCTTTTATTATAAAGCACTCCGTCCCATTATGCTCATATATACCAATAACTCTATGTATAATTAGCGTTCCATAATAATTATAGACTATTATGTTACCTATTTTAATATTGCTATAAGGCTCCTTATACATTATAGCAATGTCCCCAGTATGTAGAGTAGGCTTCATACTTATTCCATCAACAATAACAGGTGTTACACCATAAGCTAAATGAGCAACTATCGCAGCCCCAATGATCAATATTATAGCTGTAATAAATATAGCATTGGCATATTTTGTTTTTTGATCTTTATTATACTTATTCATTTTAATCCCATAAAAATGATAGAAACAGAAAGTTAAAAAAGATTAGAGATCACATGTTTTGCAGGTACTATTTTCATCAGCCTTTAAACTCACAACACCACTCCTGCTATCCTTAGTTATACCAAATAATTGGGAGAGCTTTCTATCAGACTCTATATCTGTTACCCTCATTTCCTTTTTTATTATTGTCATTCTAGACTTCTCTTTTTTCTTTTGTTTTATAGGTTGTACTAATATGTTTTTTGCTTCCCCTCCAAAGTATATTACTTGTATCCCTTTGCTCTCATCTCTATAAATCGTTACTCCTTTTAATCCTCCCAACCAAGCAACAAGATATGTCGTATAAACATCATCTATTTTTGCATCACTTGGCAAATTGATTGTTTTGCTTATGGCTTGATCTGTATAAATTTGTGAAGCTATTTGATGAGAAAGATGATACCACAAATCAAAATCCATGCTGGTAGAGAAGAGATTTGCTAAATTTCTTATTTCTTCTATTAGACCCTTATAATCTATATCGGTTTTAGACACTATTCTGCCATCCTTTTCAATAACTTTACTCTTACTTACTATATAGTTTTCTATATCGTTTAATGCCCATCTTATACTACCTTTATGAGATGATATAAATTTAAATAAATCATCTAAAAACTCAACAGATAAGTTATATTTCTTTGCTATTTCCAAAACTTTATCTCTAAATATAGATATTGTTTCCCAAAATTCTCCTACAGCAACCCTTCTCAAATATACCAAAGCAAAATATGGCTCTATTCCGCTGCTTGTTCCAGATATAATGCTTATTGTCCCGGTTGGAGCAACTGTGTTTACAACAGTATTTCTTGGGGCTTTGGCTCCTATAGACTTACCATACTCTATAAGCTTATTCCAAGTCGCTTCAGGGTTGAATAAAGCATTAATGAGCAACTTCTTTACATCATTTATTGAAAAATCAGAAGAGTTATTTATATCATCTTTGGAAATTGAAAAGACGTCATTTAGTACTTTATAAAATGCTTCTTCTTTAATGATATTTATTGAACCATCTGACATAACTCTTTTTGCCGTTTCTCCGACTAGTCTTTTAGAAACCTCCGCTGGTATCTTAATATCATGATACTTTACATTTATCCAACCGTCTTTAATTTTCATAACCTCATTAGCCTTAAGTAAAGCAGGCGTATGTAATTTTAAGGTTTCTTCAATATCAGCTTTTTCAACACATTTCATCTCCTTCCAATCCCATCTTTTACATTCAAAAGCTGGAGCATGACCTAATATAGCACCTAATTCCCAACTCCTTTTCCATGCAAAAACTTCAATTGCTGCAGAAACTATTAAAGTGAACGCAACAGCTTCATCGCTATCATAAGGATAGTTAAGGGTTGCTACAGCATTTGCCAATCCCATTATTCCTAATCCTATTTTCCTCGTTATTGAGTTTATTAGAGTTTGTCTCTTATCAGGATGTTTATTTAAATCTATTACAGCATCCATTGAATCAACGATCAATTGTATATCATTATAAAACTCTTCTAAATCGAATTTATTATTCCTAACGTATTTGTTTAGGTCTATAGAGCCTAGGTTACAACTTTCAAATGGATATAGGTGCTGCTCTCCACATGGATTTGTTGCAGTAACTACGCCCAACCAAGGAGTTGGACTAAATTTATTATGATTATCTGGGAATATTAATCCAGGATCTCCACCTTCCCATGCAGCTTTAATTATTTCTTCCCATAAAAGCCTTGCATTATATTTCCATGCCTTTGTATTTCTTTCATTAAAGTCTACTTTCTTACCCGATGTCTTGCTTGCTTCTTCCAAATCATTAATCGCTAAAGATTTTGTTTTTTCTAAAACATCTTCAAATATATTTAAATATGGATTATCTAAGAGCCATTTGTTTTCTTCAATAAGCTTTCCCATTCTTCCTAAACCTGTTTCTTTGCTAATACTATAATGAATTCTATAAACTCCATTCTCATCCTTGCTATATCTTGGATTTACCATCCACCATTCATTGCCTTCAATGAGCGATTTCATAAAAGCATCATTTACACCAACACTTATATTAAAGTTGGTTAAAAATGAGTCCTGCATTGGAGTTTTCTTGGATTGTATAAAACCTGCATCTTCTGGCATATAATAACCTTCCTTTGAAAGTTTTTCAGCCATTTCTTTTAATATTGGATTTACCTCGTATAGTTCATCTTTTTCTATTTGATCAAATGCATCCTTAACTGCCTTTATAAATGCTCTAACTTGAGGAGGTAAAGTGTTTGCTAAAGCCTGCCACGAATCATATTTCGGATTGTATATATCAGGATGCCAAATATGTAATATACCCATATTGGCCCCTCTTCTCTTGCCCCCTTGTTTAACAACATCCGTTGCAACATCATACAACCTCATAAAGCTTAATGGCCCACTTGCCACTCCACTTGTTCCAGCAACAATATCTCCTCTAGGCCTGAGCTCAGAAAAGCTGAAACCCTGGCCTCCTCCATATTTAAAAGTTAAAGCTTGAACCTTAACTCCATCTAATATGCCTTCCATACTATCAAATACTGGTGTAACATAACAAGCACTTAAAGCTCCTTTAGCTCCATCAGAGAACATATTAAATAATGTTGGAGAATTAAACATGAATTTGCCATTTATCAATAAATTATAAAGCTTTTCTTTATCTGCTCTAGAAGAGAAACCCTCAGCCACTCTTCTCATAACCATAGAAGGTGTTTCTAATGGATTTAGTAATTGACTTTTCACCATATATCTTGATTGCAATACTTTTATTGCATTATAAGTAAATTTCAAATCGTCTTCGCATGGTTCATCCCTTTTACCTTCTACAAAATCTTTTACACATTGTGGAATATCAGCTAACATGCCGCCATTTGGCGCTCTTTTATTATATTCTTTTAAAACAGCTTCGTAAATTTCTTTTAATAAAAGCTTTCTAGCTTCCATTTCAATTTCTGGCTTAAATGTTGATTCTTTAATTAATTTTAATTGCTCAGCCTCATTTGATGACATATTTACACCTCTACTTAAATTCACCTAACATATTTAGCGTAGGTATATTATGTCTAGCTGAAGTAAATATTTTTCTGGGCATACTCTAACACCGACCTGTCTTATCATATATATTTAGGGCTGTATTACCTTCCTTTTGAACCAAATATTTTTCTGGGCATACTCTAACACCGACCTGTCTTATCATATATATTTAGGGCTGTATTACCTTATCTCTTTTTCCTGTTAAGAGAAGATTATAGACACAAAATTTTAAAAATTAATTTATAATAAAAATTAACAAAAGCCTTCCTACATTATCTATATAATAAAAAAAGATTAACATTTCAAGCTCTAGAATATTTTTCTTTAATTGAGAAAAGCTGGGGTGAAAGAAGAAAATTGGTAGAAAAAATAAACAAAATATGCTCAATATGTAAGAAAAGACCCGCAATTTATTATAGAGCATATAGCGGTGAGTATATTTGTGCAAAATGCTTAAACAATGTAATTGAAAAAGGAGTTAAGAGAGAAATAAACAAAATCAAGATTTTAAGTATGGATAGCAAAATTGTTATACCGATAACATATTTTTCTCCAAGTTCTTCAGTTATATTATCTAATATCCTATATAGAATAGAGAAACAATTTAAATCAAAAATAGCCATAATCATACCAAATAATTATAACATAGAAGAAATAAAAAGTTTTTTGGACAATAAAGTCGATATATTTATTGCTAAGATTAGCATAAAGCCCCCAGATAGGCTATCACTAATTGAATGTCTAAGATATGAAAGAGCTTGGTCAATAAAAGCAGCTAAAGCCTTAGGTTATAATTTCATTGCATTGCCTATAACAAGAACAGACATATCTTTAATCCTATTAGACTCCTTATTAAATGGAAGAATTGAATTTATATCCGAATCTCTTGAATTTTTAGATAACAATGATATAAAAATATTTTATCCTTTTTCAGGCATTGAAGGAGAAATGCTAGCCTCTTATGAATTTGTATCAGGAATAAAAATAAATCCTTTGTGCCTTACTTATATAAAATCAAAAAACATATTTTACTCAATTGCAGGTTCAAGACCTGAACTTGACTTTGGTAGCCAAAGAATTATTGAAAGATTTAGCTATGCTGCAAACAAACTAGCAAAAACTAAATGCAAAATTTGTGGAGGGTTTTCAGATAATGAAATTTGCAATACATGTAATAAATTAAACTTAAAAAATATTGATGTTACGTTAAGCGTTGTCTCTTAATAAATTCAATAAAATTTCTCTTTCTTCTTTATTTAAATGAAGTTTAACACTTATTTTATCTTTTTCTTGCAAACTTGGGGGTTTTATTTCTCCATCATAAATGATATAACCTGAACTTACTATTTCTTCTATTAATCTATCATTATAAATTTTTCTCAGTTTTAATAATTGCTCCTTTAAGTTTATATCTTTTTTTATATCTTTCTCATCAAGAACAGCACCGCAAACTATGCAAGTCATATCCTGTATAACAGAATTAAAACCACAAACAGGGCATCTTATTGGTGTTGGATTACCATAAGCGTTATAAAGCTGCCTTAAATTATCTATTAAATCTGACGCATTAATTTTCTTAGCTATTTTATAAAGTCTAGGTGCACTCTTTGCAGCTAGCTCTGGTGCATATGCTATTAAAAATTCAATCCTATCTCTGGAATTTATCTCATCTCTTTCAATTAGCCTGCCTGCGATCGCTTTCATAAATTGATCTTTTAAGTTTATGAATTTTTTCATTAAAGATTCTTCTGTAGGCTTAGTAACCCTAGATTCTACTATAGAAGTTATTATTTCTTCAACCAAATCCTTTATATCATCAGAGGTTAAATTAATTAAATCAAGTCCAAATCTATCAATTATTTCATTTGAAATATTACTTACAAAGTTATTAAACTCCTCATCACTGAGTTTTGCTTTTTTCTGCAATTTCTTTTTATTTTCGTGAATTTTATTGTTCTCTTCTTTACTTTCAGTATTGCTTTTAACTTTTTTCCTAGGCATACAGCTCAATCCAATCTAATTAATAAAAAGCTATCCTTAAATATTGCTGGCTTCTTAATTCTTATAAAAAATAAAGACCGAATATTTTCCAGCCTTAAAGTAAAAATATTTATTGTAAAAATTTATAACATAGTTATTTTCTATATTTACTTCTTTATATTTCAAATCTTTTTATTAAAAGCAAAGATTTATTTCCCCTATAAACCCAAATCTCTATAATACCATTGAAGAATATAAATAGGATGAAACATCTTTAAAAATATAGAAGGGAGTGAGATTTAATGGAAGGTCAGAGGGCTCCACAGAAAAGAGAAGGGGAACATATAGCAGGAGTAGAAATAGAGGCAGTTATATTAGATTATATGGATAATGGTTACTATATGGATCCGCATCCATGGCATAAAGAAAAGCCTATAGCTCAAGCTATTGGGGTGAGAAAGTTTACTATACTAGATGGCATTCCCTTAGGACATAAGTTAGAATCTTTAGATGTGGTTACATTAGCAAGAGAGACAGTAAAATCAGTAAACGAACCTTTAGACCCTACGGGTAAAAAGTTCAAAACATTTGATGTCTCATTAGCTTGTATACCAGGAGCTGATAAAAGAATATATTGTACTACAATATTTCCTGTTTCTCAAAGAATATCAGATTTGATAGATATATCACTTTCCGATCCAAATAGTGGGCTAGTTTATTTAAAAAATCCCTCTGACCTTTCAAAGGTTGCTAAAGAGAGAGGTCTTTCTGAAAAAATTTTAGCTGTACCAAGAACACCTATATCTTATAAAGATTTATCTGAAATAGCAAAAAGAACTTTACCAGAAGCTATTAAACTAATTATAAGGAAAAATGAAAAACTCTTTGTTGAATTCTTTAATATAGCTGAGCCAATAAACATAAGATTACATTCCATTGAGCTACTAAGAGGTGTTGGTAAGAAAACACTTAAATCACTCCTTGAAGCTAGGCAAAGTAAAAAATTTAGTAGCTTTGATGAAATCAAAAAAATATTAAAGGTTGATCCTGTTGATATTTTAGCTGATAAAATTATAGATGAAATTACAAACCAACCAAAATATTATTTATTTATTGAACCTAAAGAACCTAACATTTTGTTTTTAAATTATTTAGAGTTAATGAGAAAAAGTCTTTATCAAAAAACAAAATAAAGCTGAGGAGTAAATTAATGGAATTAAAAGAATTTTATTCTATATGTAATAATTTTGAGAAAAGAATTAAAATTAAACTCATTAAAAGAATTTCTCAGCATTTTTTACTCGATTGTAATTCGATAAAATTTTTTTATGACCAGTTACTTCAATTTAAGAACTACGATTTTCTTGAGGTTGGTACCGGTATAGGATCGATCACCATACCATTATCTATTCTTGCAAAAAGAATTATAACAATAGAAATAGATAGAAGGCTTTCCTATGTAAGAAATTTTTTACCGCATAATGTAGAATTTATAATAGGCGATGGAGCCAGCTTTGTAGACTCAACAAAAATACCTATTTTAGTATCTAATATGCCATATAATATAACTTCGAAAATATTAATAACTCTTGCAAAAAATAATAATATAAAATATGCTGTATTAGGAATGCAAAAAGAAGTTGGTAAAAGAATAACAGCAAATCCAGGAGAAGAGAATTATGGTAGGCTAAGCATAATTATACAACTCCTTTTTAAAACAAAAATAGTTGGATACATACCATCGGAAAAATTTTTCCCAAAACCTAAAGTTGATAGCCTAATAATAGTTTTAGAGAGGAAAGATCTATGGAATGAGAATTTTACTAAGCTAGAAAAATTAACTTCTTGCTTGTTTTCTCAACGAAATAAAAAAGCTGAAAAGGTTATAAAAACATGTATCGATAAAGAAAATCCTAAAGAATTTAATGTTAAAGGAAAAAGGGTTAAAGATTTAACACCTAATGAAATACTAAACCTTCTTAATACTTAATAACTGTTGTTTATTAAAAATAAATAGAAATCCCTTTAAAGTTTTATTAACTATTATTAAAAATGGAACTAAAGCACAAGGTGCTTCTTAGTGGCAAGAATACCGGCTGAATTATGCGCCAGATGCAAGGGATACAAAAAACTCTGCGGGCTGCCAAAATGTCCTATACTAGAAGAATTTAGATCTCAAGTAAATTCTTCTCTGAAAATAGTTGATAAAAATGCTGGAGGATCAACTCCTCCAAGTGGTCTTATAGGTGAATATGGGTATCCAAAAGTTTTATTTCATTACATGATACCTCCAGGGTTAAATGGAGATGAAGCCAAGTATAGAGATAACCCAATTCTATGGTCAATTAAAAAGGAGCCTCTAGAAAATATAATAAAAATGAGAAGTGAACTCGTATCAGCTACCATAGCCGTTGATATAAATAGACCCTGGGAATTATATCAGAACGAAATAGGATTAGCGATAATTTCTGAAAGGCCTGTTGACAGTGAAGTAATACTCAAAAGATATCCATTGCCAAAACTATCATTTGATGGTATAACAAAACCAGTTGGTCCCAGAGCTCCTGCTGAAAAAATAATTGTAAGGAGTAACCCTAAATTAAGTCAAGCTTCTGAAAAAATAATATGGGATGATCTAAAAGCAGAAAATGCTTTATGGAACTTATATAAGGAGGGGGTTGATGTTTATATTTTGCAAAATATGTTAAGCTTGGGTTTTTTAGGAAAGATAAAACAAAGGAAGCTTGTACCAACAAGATGGTCGATAACAGCAGTTGATGATACTCTTTCCAAATATTTAAGAAAACATGTCAGAGGATTTAATGAAATAAATCAATATGAAATATATGAAGGTGAATATTTAAGTAATAGATTTTTAATAATATTATTACCAGGGGATATAGAATTTGAATGGATCGAAATATGGCATCCGTTATCAATATGGACTAAATATGCCGAGAAACCTGTTATAAGTAAGGTTGAAGAAGATGCGTTAGGAAGGGTTTCCACTTTAGATGGCGGATTTTCTGCCGCGAGACTTGCTGTATTAGAACATCTTTTTAACACAAAAAGAAAGGCAAGCATAGTTATTTTAAGAGAAATACTCTCATCTTATTATGCCCCTGTAGGAAACTGGCATATAAGAGAGACCGTAAGAAACTCTTTAATTAAAGGCTACAAATTTAAGACTAATGATATAAAAGAGATCAATAAATATGCAAGTAATTGGCTTAAAGCAGATCCAAATTACGTGCTAAAAGAGAGCTATCTATTAGAATATAGTTTAAAGAAGAGAAAGCTATCTGAATTTATTTAAAACATTTAATCAAGAAAATCTAAGTTAATATTTCTTTCTAAGCAATTTTATTAATATACCAAGTCTAAAACTATATACTTTTTGCTTACAGAGAGAACTATGGTGGAAAAATGTCTAAAGAAAACAAAATAAAGACGGTATTTGAGCCTATATACATGCTTAGTTATAAACCTTCTTCAGAATGCGAGTTCTTTAGCGTACTAGAAAGTAACGGGAACTATTATGTAAGGTGCAGAGCCATAGATTCTCTGATAACAAAGAGTAAAGTGAATAAATGCGAAAATTATTGGAAAGACTGCCCTTATAGAAAACTCGGTCTAAAGTCTCAAAGAGGGTTTAAGGAACTATAACAGTTCCAGATAAACCTTTTATCACATTACTAGCATCATCTAAATCTCCTATAATAGCAATTCCATTAGTTGATTCAACAAACTTTATAGAAGCTAATACTTTTGGACCCATAGATCCTTCAGGAAACATTCCTTTTTTATACAAATCGTGTAACTCGCTAACACTAACTTTTTCTAGCCATATTTCATCTTTTTTACCATAATTTATTGCAACTCCTTTTACGTCAGTTAATATTATAAATTTATCGGCCTTAATTTTTGTAGCTAATAATGAACTAGCTAAATCCTTATCAATTACTGCTTCTACAGGAATATAATTATCTTTATGTTTTATAACAGGAATTCCTCCCCCTCCTGCAGCTATAACTACATATTTTTCATCTAACAATTTTTTTATAATATCAATTTCCAATATATCAACTGGCATTGGACTTGGCACGACCCTCCTATAACCTCCTCTAGGGTCTTCCTTGAAAACCCAACCAAATTCTTTGGAGAGCCTTTCTGCTTGATCTCTTGTAAAATAACTACCAACATATTTGGTTGGATTAGAAAACTCCTTATCGTTATCTAATACCAAGGTTCTAGTTAATACAGAAATTGTTTTTCTATCCCTTAAATAATTTGAAAATGATTGCTGTAGCATATACCCAATCCATCCTTGAGTCATTGCATCCGCTATATCTATAGTCAATGCTCTTTCTGAATTCATAGAATGCATCATTTCAAGAAGATAACCAACTTGAGGTCCATTTCCATGAGTTATGACCATATTGTCTTCACTTTCAATTGATTTAGCTATTATTTCTACGGCATTATTTATATTTTTCCATTGATCATCTACACTACCTTTATCCCCTTTTCTTAGTATGGCATTACCTCCTAGTGCTATTAATAGCTTCATGTGTATTCCCTCTGCTTGCTTATTATTTGATGGCAAGCTATAACATCTATGCCAGAGTATTAATTTGTTAACGTATGGTTAAACATTAAGCATTCTTATTAACCAATAAATTTTTGCGCCCACAATTAAAAATATAATTTAAATAAAAACGTATTTATTCCTTTATTATTCCTCCAAATTCTTTTGATAAAATATTCATTTCCTCAACTTCTTTGGTTATTTCTTCTAATGGTTTTGCTTTTGTTTCTGGAACTAATACTAAAGTTATAATTGCTGCTAGTATAGCTGTTGTAGATAGAAAACTAACAGCAAAGAACTGACCATATTTTACAAACAGTGCTGGAAACACAAATGAAGTTAAAGTAGCTCCTATTCTGCCAGAAGCAACTGCAATTGATTGAACTGTTCCTCTTACTTTTGTTGGTGCTAGTTCTACAGCAAATATTCCAGTGCCGCTAATTGATCCTGGTCCTGCTTGATTAGCTAAATTATAGCCGCCATAAAGAAGTAGTGCTAATAATGGAGAAAATCCATGCGATGAGCCGGTCAAATGTTCATAGATTGCAAATCCCAATAGAAATACTGCCATCCCGATATATCCATATATTTGTAATGGCTTCCTTCCTGCTTTATCTATTAATGCTAATGCAATTAATCCTCCAGGAATTACAAATAATGCCTCATTAACCAACTGAAAAGTTCCAGAATTTAACCCAAGTTTTGATGCTATTAGTGAAGGGCCAAACAATATCCCTGAATATACTACTATATCATATAAAAACCATATTAGAGCTGCTGCTGAGAAATATTTCCAATATTTTTTAAAGTAATAAAAAGAAGATTTTTCATCTTTTAAATTGCTGTTTATATTTATTGAACTACCAGTTACTTCACTTATTACTTCTTTAAAGCCTTTTACATCACCTTTAATTCTTCCTAAAAATCTAGCAGTTTCCGGTATTTTTCTCCTTAAATATATTACTGATGCTGCTGGAATAGCACCTGCAGCTAAAACTATTTTCCATATTAGCATCGAATTAAGTCCCAAATAAGATAATGTTAAATATATTATTGCAGCAGTTGTTGCTCCAAACAC
>ERZ1669250.190-NODE-190-length-32967-cov-8.966334_pt1 | contig 32967 bp, 29 predicted proteins | sample MGYA00579295_ERZ1669250 | MGnify/ENA primary metagenome ERZ1669250 (study PRJEB41166, sample SAMN08046056) | hot springs metagenome | biome: hot spring; feature: acid hot spring; material: thermophilic sediment; isolation source: thermophilic sediment from acid...
GGGCCCCATGCCTCCGCTTGAGGCCAAGGAGTACAAGGCAAGGGTTATAGTCCAGTTAGTAACTGATGAAGAAGCCTCAACCCCAAGCCCCAAGCGAATTTGAGTTACTACATTGCATTTTTATCAGACATTCACTCGAACCTGCCCGCGCTAAAGGCCGTGATAAAATCCATGGAAGGCAGGCGCATTGACTACGTGGCTTTTCTGGGAGACCTAGTTGGATATTATCCATGGCCCAACGAAGTCTGCGATATTGGCTCATCGCTCTTCGATTACGCCATAATGGGAAACCACGATTATTCCATAATTAACGATGACTTTGCGGGCTACAACGATTTAGCCGTAATAGCAGATTCTATGAACGCAAAATCCCTAAGCTCTAGCTGCCTCAGTTATCTTAAATCGCTAAGGCCCAAGATGGACCTTACGCTGGGTTCCATGCGCATACTCATGATACACGGATCTCCCTCCAACCCTCTTTTTGAGTACGTGTATCCAGAGGACGCCTACAAGCTGGACTCGAATTACGATGTAATCGCCTTAGGCCACACTCACGTCCAATACGAAAAAAAGCTCACGAGGACCACGGTGATTAACCCTGGAAGCGTTGGGCAGCCAAGGGATGGTGATCCCAGAGCCGCTTACTGCGTGGTTAAAATCGATGACACGGTTTCAGTAGAGATGATCAGGGTAAAGTATGACGTTACCGGCACCGCTAGAAGCGTTCTAGAAGCTGGATATCCCAGGTTCTTAGCGCAAAGGCTGATCATGGGAATTTAGCTTATCAGCAAAAAATTCGAACATATCGACCAGCACGCTAAGTCACACAACGCATCGGTTAAAAGGAAAGAAAGGAGCCTGCTTCTTGAAATTATGGCTTGTTCTTTAGGATCTCTATGCCCGGAAGTTTTTCTCCAGCAATGAAGTCTATCATGGCCTTTCCGGCAGTACTTATATGCGAGAACTTGCCTTGTAGGCCAAGCTCGTCAACCACGGATATGGTATGCCCACCGCCCAGTATTGAGAAGCTCTTGCTGTTGGCGACGCTCTCGAATATGACCTTCGTTCCCGTTAGGAATTGGCTTTCTTCATAGACTCCCGCCGGGCCGTTTATGACCACGGTTTTGGCATCGTCCAGCACTTTCGCGTAGGACTTAGCTGTCGCCTCACCAATGTCCTTTATGGGGTCATCCGTAGGCAAGTCAGAGGCAGGGACATCCACGCGCTTCCCTCCCCTATCCACCGCAACATCAACGGGTCCCCTTAGCTTACCCGGATAGGCCTTGAGCAAGGATTTAGCCTGTGCTATAACGTCATCCGTGGCGCCCTTCTTCTTAAGGGCATTCAAGTTCGCCTGGCCTATATTGTAGCCCTCCGCCACCAGTATGAGCTGGCCAAGCATTCCCGTGGCCAGCACGAGGTCCGCCAATCCCTCCTTAAGAACCCGACTTGCGACCTTAAGGGAATCCGTCGGCTTAGCCCCTCCAAGCACGTAAATGGCTGGGTGCTCTGGGTGGCTCAGCGCCTTGGTAAGCGCCTCGAGCTCGGCTTGCATAACACGGCCTATGGCCTTTTTCAGCACGACCGGAAAACCCATCATCGATACATGAGGTCTATGCGCAACGCTGAACGCGTCTCCAACGTAAAGGTCGAAAAGAGGGGCAAGCTTCCTCACCATTATGGTCTTCGCCTGCAAATCGGCGTCCTTCTCGATCATCTCTTCCGAATAGAACCTAACGTTCTCCAGCACAAGCACATCTCCTTCCTTAAGGCCTTCAATTGCCTCCCTAGCACTTTGACCAAATATCTCATCTACAAACTTAACATCTTTGTTGAGCACGCTCGACAAAGCCTTGGCATGCGCCTCTAGCGATGTAAAATCCTCATCTCCAGGCCGTCCCTGGTGGGCCATTACTACAACCTTAGCGCCCTTCGAGGCAAGCTCTCCTATAGTTTTTCCGTGTTCCCTTATCCTCGACATATCCATTATCGAGCCATCGGTAGGATTTATGGGCGAGTTGAAGTCAACCCTAACCAGCACTTTTTTTCCTTTAACCTCCACTTGATCCAGCGTGGTGAAATCTGAAATCTCCATTTGTCCATAAGCATGCACGCGTTTATAAAATTGTCGGGAAAAATCCGCATATGAAAATAAAATCATAACACCCTAAGCCCGGCCCGCGATCAGCTCCCAGAATAAGCCCTGATCGTTGCAATGCTGTTATCCGCGACGCCAGCCTTGATCATGTCATCTGGACATGCCCATATCTCACTTGCTGGAACATCTGCTCCTGCCAATGCCTTAAGTACAAGCTTTCTCTTGCCAGCAACCACGACTTCAAGGGAATCCACTATCTTTAGCTGCGTCGCAGTTTGGGGATTAATCTTCGCCTGGCCCTCCTTGACCGAGTCGTTTTTCTTCACCCTCATCCTCCTCTCTATCCTGTGTTCCATAGCATTATTATTTAGAACGGGCGCTTATCAGTTTTCGCGCTACCGCTCCTTTGGCAAGTCCATCTGATAGAGCTTTTCGCCAGACCTCAGCCTACCGAGTACCGATAGAACTTGATCGTCGGCAACTCTCCACTGTTGCCAGCTATCTCTATCCCTTATGGTTACGCCCTCTCCTTTCAGTGATCTGTCGTCCACAGTTATGGCCCAAGGCACGCCAACCTCGTCCACCCTTGCATACCTCCTACCTATGGTCCCATCATCGTCATAAAACACGTAAAATCCACTGGACCTTAACGCTGACACCAAGCCTAAAGCCTTAATCTTCATTGCTTCGTCGTCTATTAGCGGGAAAACCGCTACGTCATAAGGGGCCAGAATTGGGGGTAACGATAGGATCTTCCTCCCTTCCCTTTCTGTTATCGAGTGATCTATAACCGCGTAAAGAAGGCGATCGGCTCCAAAGGACGGCTCAACGACATGAGGATAAAACTTCCGAGTGGTGACCCGCTCGCTCACCTCTTCAAACTTCACCATTCCCTCGTCGAGCTCCACCGAGCCAAATGACAAGTTAAGGATGACCTTTCCATGGGGCATTCCAGAAGCCGCCAGCTGGTTTATGGCGTCTATGACCTCCTTTGACCTCTCTCCAAACCTCTTGCCTATAGCTGCCCTGTCCACCTTTGCGCGAACCACGGTGCGCGTATATGGCTGAGAAATGGCAACCGACACTGAAAGGTCCTCGCCGCTTTTCTGAGAGTGATGCCTAAGGTCGTAATCGGTCCTGTACGCTATGCCAGCGACCTCTACGTCTCCCCACCCCTTGGTGGGGACCATAACGTCGAACGTCTGCGAGCTGTAGTGTGCTCTCTCTTTTTCGCCTTTCTCGAGGAATAACACCTCGCCGGTAGAAAAACCGAGAGCGCTCATAAAGGTCAGGGTGCGATACATGAAGTAAGCGATCCAAGCGTTTGCCACGTAACCGTTTTTTAGGGCATCTCCAAGCGCGCCAACGTAGAGCTGACCGGACGAAAGCTTGATCCTGAGCTCGATATCGGCAACTTCTTTGGGCAGCACCATGCCATCCTCTGGATCGAAGAAGAACTCAAACTCCATTATGGTGAACTCCCTCATTCTTATGAGGCTCTGCCTGGGAGATATCTCGTTCCTTGCAACGCGGCCTACTTGAGCCACCCCTAGTGGAAGCTTCCTGCGAGCCGTCTCAAACGTGCGCTTAAAAGCCGTAAATATACCCTGAGCTGTTTCTGGCCTTAGGAAAGCCCTTTCAGAATTAAACGGTCCAATCCACGTCTGAAACAGTAGGTTAAACGACTGAACGCTTTCAAGCCTCGTCCCGCATGCCTCGCACTTTACGGTTTCCTTAGAGTAAAGCTCGTTTAGCTGCTCAATCGTCATGCCCTCCGTTTTAATACCGAGCTGAAGCTCCGCTAACTGATCCGCCCTATAGACCCTATGGCACTTTGGACATATGGTGAGCGGGTCTGTAAAGGACTCAACATGCCCACTGGCCTCTAGGACCTCATAAGGTGTTACCATGGGCGTCTCTATTTCCACCATCGGATACTGCGACGACCTTATGAAGTGATCTCTCCAGAGCTGAATAATGCGATTCTTCACGCTAGTGCCGTTAGGTCCAAGATCATAAAGCCCACCAACCCCTCCGTATATCTCGTAACTCGGCCAAAAGAAGCCTCTCCTTCTAGCAAGCTCATCTAGGTCTTCCTGTTGCGCCAACCTTCTTGAAATTAAGCGGTCACAATTATGCTTATCTCGCGCTCAGCATCATCTAAACACCGCGCGACTTCTTACCAGGTAGACTAGAATCGCTAATGATGCCAAAAAGATGAAAATAAAGACAAAATCAAGAAGGACTACCACGTAAAGAAGTGAGGACAGGGTCATAAAACCAGCTATTATGATTGAAAGCACAAGCCCCCATCTCTTCATGGTAAGTAGCCCCGCGGCCGACATGAACATCAAGACCGACATCGCCAGAGACGCGACACCCATGTAAAGAGAGTACGACATTATCTCAGAATAGGTGACCGTTATACCGTAAGTTGAGAGGACTTGCGAGTTAAGCTGGTTAAGTAACGAGGGCGTTAACATGGCTCTCATGGCAAGCATAACCGCGCCGAGGAATAGCAGCACTACGCCCGTCAAAATCGATAAGACGCCTATAACGAGCACACCAATAGGCCTTTTTCTTGTGCTGCGTGGGGTTGCATCGAAACCTGAAATCGGTGAACCTGTGGTTGCTGAACCTGTAGTAAGCTTAGCGTTTTTTAAAGATGATCCACAATAAGGGCAGTACCATACTTGCCCGGGAGGCAGTTCATGCCCACAGTAAGGACAATACCTTTTCTCCTGATCCGACATAATGTAAGCATTTGGAGCGCTCAAAAGTTTTCCCTTTCTGGAAAGCCCTGACGTACAAAGTTGCGTGCGAATTCCTACCTAGCCCAAGTTGCATTCTCTTGGAGAGCTTAGCCAAACTTAAAAGAGAGTAACTGCGTAACACGTATGGAAGTAGATGAGCTCGACCTAAAAATTCTGGAGCTACTTCAGGAAAATGGAAAAATGGGTTACAGAGAAATGGCCGAAAAATTAAACACAAATGCCAGCACGATCTTTAACAGGGTTCGGTCTTTAGAAACTAACGGAATAATAAGGAAATATACAGCAATCCTTAACCCGGACAGCCTAGGTTACGAGATCACCGCGGTGATCATGATAAGGGCAAGTGGCCCCCGTATAGTCGACATCGAAAAAGAGCTGGCTTCCATGCCCGAAGTATCCCTAGTTTACGACATAACAGGAGAATTTGACATAATGGTAGGAGCGAAATTCAAAGACAGAAATTCTCTGAACAAGTTCGTCAAGAAAATACTAGCCCTCCAAGGAGTTGAAAGGACCACGACGAACTTGGTGCTCAACGTGGTCAAGGAAGAGCCAGCGCTTCCCATTCAAGTCGACGATTGATCTCTTTTTTCGCCTTCTTCGGTATAGGCCTTCACGAAGTCAGATATGGGCTTAAGCATTGTCACGAACTCCATCGGGAATATGTACTTAGTTGAAGGGCTTGATCCGAGCTGCTTAAGTGCGTCAAAGTACTGAAGCGTCATCGTCTTCGCGTCGATGGTCTTCGCGGCTTCAGAAATCGTTTTCAGCGCGGTGGCAAGGCCCTCCGCCCTTAGTATCGCTGCTTGCTTGTCTCCTTCAGCTCTTAATATTTCGGATTGCTTGTCGCCTTCAGCTACGGTGATCGTTGCCGTCTTCTTTCCATCTGCCTCGATGACTATCGCCCTTCTATTCCTCTCGGCAGACATCTGCTTGATCATAGCGTCCTGAACATCCTTAGGAGGTATTATCTCCCTTATCTCAACGCTCGATACCTTAACTCCCCATCTCGCAGTGACCTCGTCCAGCTTGCTCCGCAGTATGGCATTTATGGTATCTCTTTTCGCCAATATTTCGTCCAGCTGGATGTCACCGATGACAGCCCTAAGGGTCGTCGTGGCTATTCCCGTAGCTGCGCCTTCGAAATTTTGCACTTGAACCACAGAATCCGTGGCATTAAACACTTTCGTGTATATTAGAAAGTCTATGTCCACTGGCGCGTTATCTTTCGTTATGCATGTCTGATGAGGGACGGTTATGTAACGTTCCCTGAGGTCCACCTTCTTGGGCACGTCTACGAAAGGTATTATGAAAACTATGCCAGGTCCTTTCTCACCTATGACTCTCCCAAACCTGAAAACGACCAACCTCTCGTACTCCCTAACTATCCTTATGGAGTAAGCAAGAAATATTATAATTATTATCAGAACGACTATTGCGGCTATAACCGAAGCTGAGGCTACCGCAACCTGTTCAAAAAATATCATAATTGCTAATCTCGCGCGCAATTATAAGGCTTCCTGAAACCCTAACGTTTGTAAGATTCAGGATTCTTACGTAAAATCCCCCTGAACAGGTTACCATGGAGTTTCGCTTAGCTGTAAGAGCGCTACGAACCAAACCTCCTCTTGCGCCTTTGAAACGTGCGGATGGCCCTGTAGAGGTCTATTTTCCGAAACTGAGGCCAATAGGTATCCAAGAAAACGAGCTCAGAATAAGATGATTGCCAGAGCAGGAAGTTGCTCAACCTCTCCTCGCCTCCAGTTCTTATTATCATGTCTGGATCATGAGAGCCGGCAGTGTAAAGCGAGGAGGATACAACCTCCTCATCTATATCGTCGGGAGATAACTCTCCCCTAGCCACCCTTGAGGCGATACTCCTCACAGCCTTGACGATCTCATCCCTTCCGCCGTACCCCAAGGCTATCTGCAACAGCCGATCATCGTTGTTTGCCGTCCTCTGCTCAACAAGCCTTATGGCATTTAATAAATCCTCAGAAAGTAAGGAAAAGTCACCTATCACCTTGACCTTTACCCTTTTTTCAAATACATCTCTACTCTCTGCTAGCTCCGCAAGCCCCTTGGCGGATAGAGATAAAAGGTGTGAGACCTCGTCTTTGGGCCTCCTGGATATGTTCTCAGTTGACAAAGCGTAAATCGTAACCTCCTTTACGCCAACTTCCCAAAACCAGTTCAGCGCTTCCTTTAGCTTATTGTATCCGGCCTCGTGGCCGTACTCAGGTGGAAAACCGAAAAGCGTCGCCCATCTCCTATTACCATCAAGGATGACGGCGATCGATGTCGGCATAGCTCCGTCTCTGATCTCTCTCCAAAGAACGTCTTCATATACCGCGTAAACCGGCCTCAAGACGCCAGTAATGACGCGATGCAAAAAAAGACCTAAGGCACGGCGGGCAGAGACGATAACCGCCTCACCTCTTTCTCCTCAGCCAAAAAATCGTCCTCTATCCTTATACCTCCCACGCCCGGTATGTAAACCCCGGGCTCTATAGTGAAGACGTGGCCAGGCGAGAGGTGATCTTTTGACGTTACGCTGAGGTAAGGATACTCATGAACATCAAGCCCTATACCATGGCCTAATGAGTGTATGTAGTACTTGTCAAGCCCATATTTTGCCAGATTGGTTATGGCTAACTTGGCAACTTCTGAGAGAGGCTGCCCCACTTTCAACGAGTTATAGCACGTGTTTTGCGTTTCCCGGACGGCCTCAAAGCACCTTTTCATCGTCTGGCCCACGTCTCCCATGAAGACCGTCCTAGTTAAATCGCTGTCATAACCCTCATATTGCGCTCCAAAGTCTATGACCACTACCTCGCCATCTCTTATTTTCTTGCTGCTTGACGTTGCATGTGGATTAGCTGCCCTCTCGCCACTGGCAACTATTGTGGGAAAAGCAACCCCTTCAGCTCCGCGTTCCTTCATTGCTTTCTCGAGTTCAGCTGCTACGTGGTTCTCCGTAACGCCAGGCTTGACCTCTTCTAGCACTTCCTTAAATGAATCTTCGGCCACGCTTATAGCTCCTCTTATCCTTCTAAGCTCGTCTTCGTCCTTTATGGACCTGAGTTGTTCTATGACTTGTGAAATACCTGCCCACCTGTCGTTGTACTTCCTTATATGCTCATAAAAAGAAAGGGTCACGCTCTCATCTTCTAGGCCTAGTACCCCCTTCGAGGCCTCCTGGCCAACCGACCTCAACACTTCGTCTTGGAAGTTCTTGGTTTTCTCCACCACCACCAACTCGTCGTAGTTAGCGTCTTGAGCATCCGGAGCCTCTAGCTCTGTCACGTAAAGCCTACTCCTGCCGTCAGCGCTGAGGAGGAGGTAGGCTCCGCCAAGCCCCTTAAAGCCTGAAAAATACCTTAGCGATTCGTAAGAACTGATCAGGGCGTGCTCAACAGAAGCTCCTTTGAACAGCGCTTGAATGCGCCTCTTAAAATCTATCATGTCTTTACAGCGAACAACGCTTATAAGCGTTGGCCGAACACCACCAGTTAGCGGACGACGGCTTGTTTTTCTGATCTAGAAAGCCACATAGTTAGAACCGTGCATGTTTCAGGCGAGTGAATTGTGCCTTCTTCGCACTCCATCGTGAATGGGCATGTAAAACAGGGAGGCAAACTGTTTATGTCAAGCTTAATGGTCTCCTTCATCCTATGAAGCTTACGAGCGGCCACGTTTAAGCCTAGCTGTCTTTGACAACGCTCATAAGAACCATCGCACCAGAGGCAGGGCGTCGCCATTGTCCGTAAGAAAAGCATAATTACCGCTGCCGGTTAAGAGGTATGACTAAATACGCTATAGCTGATGTTAAAGCCAGATGGATCCTCGACTCTCGCGCAAATCCAACCGTGGAAACGGAGCTCAGAACTGAAGGAGGTACTGTGGCCGTGGCTGCTGTGCCCAGTGGCGCTTCCAAAGGAGAGTTCGAAGCGCTCGAGCTCAGAGACGGAGAATCGGCATTTCATGGGTTGGGCGTTAAAAAAGCCGTAGATAACGTGAACTCGATCATAGGGCCCAAGGTAAAGGGCATGGATGTCAGGGAGCAAAAGCAAATAGACGATACCATGATCGCGTTAGATGGCACGCCCAACAAATCCAAGCTGGGCGCTAATGCCGTACTCTCAGTTTCGCTCGCCGTTGCAAGGGCTGCGGCCCTTGCCCAAGGGATGCAACTGCACGAGTGGATATCCAAACTTTACCATAGAAAGCCGCTGTTACCTGTACCGTTCTCAAATGTTCTCAATGGTGGAGAGCATGCTGGAAATGATCTCTCGATACAGGAGTTCATGGTGGTACCCGTTGGGCTTAAGACATTTCATGAGGCACTACAGGCGGTCAGCGAAATCTACGTTTCGCTCAGATCGTATGTAACAAAGAGGTACGGGGCTGTAGCCAAGAACGTAGGAGATGAAGGAGGAGTTGCGCCGCCTATGGGTAACACCCAAGAGGCCCTGTCCGCGCTGGAAAGCGCAATCACGGACGCCGGTTACTCAAACGGAAAGGAAATAAGGCTTGCCATTGACGCGGCATCGAGCACTTTCTTTATCAACGGAAAGTACAAAATTGACGGAAGGCTCCTAACTAAAGAAGAGCTCATGGATTACTGGAAACAGGTAATAGCAGCACATAAGATAATGAGCATCGAGGATCCGTTTGAGCAAAACGACTTTGAAACTACCGCCAAGTTCACTGCTCAAGTGAAACCACTTCAGGTTGTCGGCGATGACATATTTGTCACACAAATCGCTCGCCTCAAGAGGGGCATAGATGCAGGAGCGTGCAACGCCCTGTTGCTAAAGGTTAATCAGGTGGGATCGCTAACGGAGGCGGTTGACGCGGGCCTGCTCGCAATTAAGTCCGGTTACTCCGTTATGGTAAGCCACAGAAGCGGTGAGACCACGGATGATTTCATTGCCGACTTAGCTGTGGGTCTGGGCACTGGGCAGATAAAAACTGGGGCGCCGGCTAGAGGAGAAAGGGTAGCAAAGTATAACAGGCTGCTCAAGATAGAGGATGATACTGGAATTCCATACGCGGGGCCTTCAATTGCATCAAAAAGCTAAGAGCACCCTTCACGAATCCCTTCAAAATTTTTTTCGAGAGAGGGAGGCATAAAGGAAGCGTGTGTAGGGAGCTTTCGCATAGACGTGCTAAGGGGGAACGAGGCAATAGAGATACAGCTTAGCGAAGCCTATAAACTGAAGACAAAGATAAGGGCCCTACTAGGTATGGGCTACACGGTAAAGCTGGTAATACCCATACAGGCGGTACTGGAAACGCCAAACGGAACCATTTACAAAAAACAGACAGCTAAGATCTTCAGGGAACTAGCTGGACTTGCAGGACTTTTTCCAGCCGATGGCCTTGAAGTCCTTCTCATGTATCTCAAAGAAAAAAGGACTTGGTCGAGAGTAAAGAGGGGAAGAAGATACGTAATGCCAAGGGGAAAATTCAAGAGAGACACAATCCCCTCGGAGATCATAAAAACCGTTTCCCTGAAAACGCGTGAGGACCTACTGAGACTTCTTGTGCTTCCATCCGGCGATTTCACCAGCTTCCAACTATCAAGGACCAATTCCATGACGCCAGCCACCGGATCAAGGGCATGTTACATACTGAGGCATGCAGGTGTCATAACGGTCGTGGGCAAGAGGGGTAGGGCTTACGTTTATCGTTCGAAATCCCCTCAGACTAACTCTGATAAGTCACGAATTCCTGCTTTCCGACGCTCATCATCGGGGACGTTTAATCTAACAACCCTCTGTTAAGCTTTGCTTCAAGACGCATTACCGAGTAATTGCAAACAATATTATCAGAGTTGTAATGGGCTGCTGCATTTAAGTTTCACTATATGGTCAAGTTTCGGGGTTAGATTATGCACTTTGTTTAAGATTGATATGAGCCATAAAGCTTAGATGACGCAAGAACCGTCAAATATCGGCGATAGACTTCCTCAAGCGCTTTAGCTTAATGCAGACTAAGTTCATAACTCGAGGGAAAATAGATTATAATCTGAATGAACAAAAGTTTTGCAATATATTTATATTGATTCGTAACCGCTTATTAATATAAATGAGGAAAGCATGCAAAGAAGAGAATGAGGACACAGGCTCATAGCAGCGAAAACGCCGGATGAACCGCATCAGCATGCCTTGTTAGAACTGGCTTACAACAGACCAAGGAGAAAGTTCACGTGCTGAAAAGAAATACAGACAACAGCCTAGCATGAGGATACCTGAAAAAACGTTGGGGGTCGTTCTTGATTAGGAATTAAGTATTTTCGGATGATTGTTAGCTCAAGGAAACTGTGAGATGGTTCGCACGGTGAAAGCACTTGCCGTGATATGCCAAGACTTACCGCCTCCGAGGTAAACAAGCATTTTTAAGGGCTTAGCTTACTTTACGATAAAAGGATTACCAAAGATTTTTGATAAGTTTAATCTAAGTGCCAGCATGATATAATGCTTGCTCGATCCCCTTCACGACGGGAACCCCTGGCGTAGGCGGCCGCGTACCAAACTATACGTAACCATAAACATATTCGAAATACGAATTCGCAATATTCTCCACTATACTCAGCAGGCACGCCGAGACCAAACATGAGGACCCGTCGTTCGCTTACCAACCAAGACCCACAAGGCCAAGGCCTTTACGCGCAACGACAAAGTTAAAAGCAAAGCACCTTATTGAAATAGATTGGAGAAGCTGAACTATAGGGCAGTATCATCCCAATATTTGGTGGGCCCTCTAGCCACAAGGCTGAAGTCACTTGAGCAAATAACGCAGCCAGCATGGGCAAACTACGCTAAAACTGCGACCTTTAAGCAGTCACTACCACAGGACCCAGACTGGTGGTATAAGCGCGCGGCGTCTGTACTCGTTAAGCTATCGCAAGAACCGACCTTAGGCGTCAGCCGGCTCTCAAGCACGTACGGGGGCAGGATCATAAGCAGGGCAAAACCCCACCATGTCGCAAGAGGGTCCAGAAAGACCATAAGGATCATAATAGATCAGCTCGAACAAGCAGGCCTAATAGCTATAAGCGGTAACGCCAAGGTTCTCACGCCCACCGCGGAAGCCCTGCTAAACGATGTAGCTAGGGAAGTCGTGGAAAAAATGAAGAGGGAAGAGCCAAGGTTGGAAATATACAACTGGGCCTTCTGAGGTGATAACCGTGGCTGAGGATGATGACGAGGAACTAAACGAACTCAAAAGAAGGAGGCTTCAGGACCTGAGCTCTTCCTACTATAGCAAGAAGGCGCAGGAAAAGCAAATAGAGGAAGAGAGGCGCAACATACTAAGGGAGATACTTGAACCTGATGCAAGAGCCAGGCTTGATAACCTGAGAATAGTCAGACCTGACTTCACGGAACTTATAGAGAACCAACTCATAGCCCTCTACCAGCAAGGAAGGATAAGTCGCGTAAGCGACGAGCAACTCAAAGCCCTACTTTATAACTTGTCTTCTAGGCAAAAAAACACCACTATTCACATAGAAGAAAAGTAAACGTCAGTCCTTAACTTTCTCAAGCATGCTTGCAACGTTCCAAAACTGCACCCTGGTTCTTGTAGGCATGTTGGGATCCTGAGATATTTCGTCAAGGATACTAAGAGCGTTGGCCGCCCTCACACCCGGGCTTACTGACGTATCTTGCAAATACTCGATCGCGTCTAAAACGGCGCGCCTAATGTTCTTCGGGACATGAATATCGTTACTTATATCCTGCAAAATCTTTATTGATAACTTAATCGCATCTGCCGCATTCAGAGGGACGGACATAACACATCACATTTTGATTAGAAGACATAGAATAAAAGCATAGCACCGGCCCTAGCCCCTCTTAGAACAGGAACATGTATGAGAAAACTATGAGCACTAACGTCATAACGGCCATATGCAAAAGACCAGATGTGGCTTTTCCCTTATTTATTTCCCCGGCTAGCAAACCCAGAAACACGCTTTCAGAGAGAGCAACGTAATAGCTTACGCTCCTAAAAAGCGACGGAGAAAGGCTAGACTTTTCAGAAAAGAGTGGGATAGTACTCGTAGTGTAAGGGGTTATCTTTATCGTTGCCCCGATTGCAAGTAGAAACGTAAAGAATGCCACGTATGTTATTATAACGTGAATTCTGGTCTCAGACTCTCTCCTCCTCTGAAGCTCAACGTATTGAGCCTGAAATGTACCAAGCTCGTCAAGGAAGGTATGCATTTCAGGTGTTAAGTTCAGAAGATCCTTTATGGATGCTATGGAGTAGTTCGATATTCTGCTCTTCAGCGCGGAGGACAAAGAGGAAAGGGCATGTTGCAGTGGAACACCAAGGGTAAGCCTAGAGACGAAAGCCTTAAGCACGGGCTTCAAGGGACCATACTCACCTTCTGAGGCCACTACGAATGCCTTGACAAGCGGGGAGCCACCTCTGATGGCCCGTGCAACGTTAAAGAGATAAGTTGAAAAGTAAAAATCCATCAACATCCTTTTCCTGTCCATAAGCGTGAAAAGCACTCCAAGAGGAAACGATATGGCAAATATCACCGCACCAAGCAGAAGTTCGAAGTTTTCTGATAGCACTACAGCCAGCATCTCGTTAAATTTCGCCTCACTGCCGTATAAAGCTTGCCTGCCGATCTTTACCAAGTCCTTTCTGCGCTTTCTCGCTTTTCGTTCTGCCTTTATTTGAAGGCATGTCATGAGGCATCTCCTACCGCCTTCGATGGGTAATGGTTCCGCGCAGTTCCCTGAACGTCGAGGTCTTCAGCTATTGATGGTATCGTGCTGCTAGTCTATCGCGTCAAATGCGTCATCGAGCAGCTCGCGCTTATTGCGCAACCCTTCATGGCCTCTTCGAAGCCCTCTTACGTCCTTTCTCGCGTTTTTATCCCTATCTTATCTTGGCCAATAACCACTTCTGCGGTACTTTTCAGCCTCTTCTCGACCCTCTTTATGGATTCGGCGCGCCAACGCTAAGTTGCTTTTCCAGCAAATCTTCTGGGCCTTGCCTGGATAGAACTTTACTTTGATGGCGCCTATCGCGTTATAAATGATAATGGCCTAATTATAAGTGTCTTTCCAAAAGATATCCATGCTTTCCAAACGGAACGGGAATTCTACCCCTTTCCTAAGATGGTTAGATACAAGTTTACGTTAAGCTTGCCTCTTAAGCGAACCCATCACGCAGAAGGACGCCACCAACAACTGCTAGGCTTCAGTTGGCCCGTTAGGCTAAATAGCCCTTCCAACCAAGTCCGTATGGACGAGGAAGCCGTCAGGGAAAGAGCTGAGAGGTACGTAAGAAACCTAAAGGGCATAATTCCTAGCCTAGAGCCAATTAAACCAATTGAGCTGGCAAAACAGTACCTCAGCGATTCCGAGTATTACCTGGCCAAGGGTGACTACGTATCTTCAATAGTGTGCTCGTCGTATGCCGAGGGAATCATAGATGGGCTAAGGGAAAACGGTACAGTTAGCGCAAGCTGGAAGACAGACCTGCTTCAAGAGAAAAGCGTAGTAGCCGCTGGCACTTGGGATATCATACATCCAGGTCACATAAAGCTCCTTGAGTTTGCTGCATCCTTGGGCGACCTAACCGTCATAGTTTCGAGAGACAAAAACGCCACGAAGGCAAAAGGCCACACTCCCATGTTACCAGAGCAACAAAGGCTTGCCGTGGTGTCCGCCTTAAAACCAGTTAAGAAGGCCATTTTGGGATCGCTGGATGGCGACCCCGTCAGGACCGTGGCTGATCTTAAGCCGGACTTCTTTGTGCTAGGGCCCGACCAACCGTACGATGAACGTGAGCTCGAGCAGAAGCTCAAAAGCTATGGTTGCAACACGAAAGTGATAAGATTCAACCAGCGTTTCACATCACCAGGACTCATAACAAGCACAAGTAAGATCGTGGAAGCGATAAGGGCGCGCAATGACTCGGAAATCGTTTCATGAAACCTTGAGGTGATGAACCGTTTCAATCTCGGCCGCTGATATGTTTATAAACTCCCCACTTCTAATTAAAAAGGTGTAATGCTTGATATCCAGAAGGATAAGGGAAGAGGAACCTGAAAGGAATCAACAAAATCGCAATAATGCCGAAACGCCGCTTAGGCTATTGAAGAAGGCGCTCAACGCGCCCGTTACCGTTAAGCTAAAGGACGGCGAAGAGTACAAGGGTATACTTAACAATTATGACCCTACCATGAACATTGTATTGGATGAATCCACTCAAGTAGATGAAAACGGTAACGCGTTGGTATCCTTCGGTAAAATACTCATAAGGGGAAACAACATACTTTACATAATTGTAGGGGACTCGACCAACAAAGCCGCGAAATAAACGCGTAACGCTTATGTTTGTCGCAAGGGAGATTAATTCCCCTTGCGCAAAAATTCAGGTGCTGGCAGCTTCAAGGCAATAATATTTGATATGGATGGAACCCTTCTCGATTCAAAGACTGCTTTCATAAAACAACTCGAAGACTTTTTCACCATACATCACGTAAATGGCATCAACAAGACAAGCATAACAAAACTCGTAGGAAAGAACTACCATGACATATTTCAAGAGGTTTTTGATGGCGTGGATGCCGAACAGGAAAAGCAGTGGATTGATTGGATGAATTACAGCTACAGGTTCTACTATATAGACAAGTTCGCCAGGCTGTTTCCTGGCGCGCTCAGATGCATTAAACGGCTAAAGGCGCAAGGGTTCAAGGTCGGCGTTGCCACAAACGCGCCGAAGATCATACTAGAGTATTTCATGAGCAAGTACGAGTTTGAGCAAATGGGTATAATCGGGGTTTCGGGTGATGATGTCGAAAGAAAAAAGCCCTATCCCGATATGCTTTTGAAGCTAATGAAGCAACTGGATTGCAAGCCCGATAACACGATCTACGTCGGTGATATGGATATAGACGTGAGGGCTGCACGCGCAGCATCAATGTCATCAATTGCTGTCCTGACTGGACTATCCGATATTACATCTATAGAATCTGAGCATCCAGACGTAATAGTCCCATCAATTGAGTGGGTATGTAATATAATAACTTCCTCGTCATCATAGACCACACCTTACACCCTTATATTTGGCTTGTAAGCAAGCGGCTCTTGGCCTATTGCCATCCCATCGCCACCTTCACGCGGCATTTCAATCCCAAATTACGATTATGAACTCGCATATTCGCGCCCCTCCCCGTAAACCTCCCGAAGGTGCATAGGCAGAATGCCTGAGTAATGGCATAAGGCACGCTTCGAACATGGTCTCCGGCTATAAGGGAAAAAACTCCACTACCCTTTGAATCAAACCACCTCAAAAAGCGGCCTTAGGGGAATGGGAACGTATTCCTTATCACCAACCCTGAACTTACCCTTCCGACCTACCACCACGGGAATTCCTAGTTCCGATGAAAGAAACGCCGCGGCCTCGTTCATCAACATATCCTCTTGCGCCGCCAGTTTTTCCATCACGGTCTTCTCGTTAGGACCAAGCTGCGATGCGGCATTAATTAGCTTCTTATAAAGCGAGCGTTGCTCCTTAGGAAGCGCGTCCGCTCCTAGCCGCCCTGCCATTACATCTAGCATGGGCCTCGCCGTCTCGCCCTGATGTATAACCAAAGAACTGGCCTTGCTGCCTCTTTTAGCCCATAGGCTCATCACTTCTTTGGCGCTTTCAAAAAGACGCTGCATGTACTCCTCTTTGCCCAACACCATTGGCTCATCAGGAACCGAAAATGGCTGAGGCCAAGGCTGGGTGCTTATGTGCTCTCTTTCACCCATCGTTTCCCAAGCTTCCTCCGAGGCATAAGGCATGAACGGTTCAAGAAGCCTCGTCCAATTCTTCAGGACCTCAAGTGCCGCCTCTGAATACGATGATAATCCCTTGCTGACCCTTCTCCTCACATACCACCTGAAGTCGAGCCAGAACTCGAACAGAGCGTAATTAAGGGCTGTCCTGGTCCTGTACTCTTCCATGGCTAAGGCAACTTGCTCCAACGTCTTGTTGAATTTTGCCTTAATCCAAAGGTCCATATCATCAGGCATTCCATCATGATCCGACATTACCTGCTTGACCAAGCTCAGAAATGACTCGACCTTCTCTGCCATGGCATCCACATCAGCCCATTTGAAGTCCGGGTCATCCATGCCTTCAGCTGAATTTATAAGGGCTAGCCGTAACGCGTCGCTTCCCCTTCTCTCGATTGCTTTTTCAAGCGTAACGAAGAGTCCCTTCGACTTCGACATCTTGTTGCCCTCAATGGATGCAAAGCCGTTTACGGCGATTGCCCTGGGCCACTTGTCTTCCGGAAATATGGCCACGTGCTGAAGTATGAAGAAAATCAGGTGATTAGACACCAGGTCCTTGCCAGAAGCCCTAATATCTACGGGATACCAGTAGTCAAACTCATGCCTTATCTGATCTAATAACGAGACAGGCACACCAGTAATCGAAGAAACTTTGGAGGCGCTCCCTTCGCCAAGAAGAACGTAGTCAAAAAACTCAGTAGTCATGGACTCGGGCTTGACAAGCCCCGCGTTGACGTACTTCGATATGGTGTAGTAGGCCATGTAAATCGTTGAGTCGCTTAGGGTTTCAACGAGCCAATCCGAATCCCAAGGCAAAGGAGTGCCAAGGCCGCTCCTCCTAGCACAGGGTTTATCGCCTACCCAGTCAAGAACATCTAGAAAGGCCTGTCTTGCCGCTGGCGGATAAAACTTCATGTTTTCTATTGCCTTACGAGCCCTTGCCTTTAGCTCGGGATCTGAGTACTTGAGGAACCACTGATCCTGGAGGATTTTAACGTCGCAGGTAGTACCACACCTGCACACTACCTTCTCGGGAAGCTCGTAGAACGCAAATCCAAGGCTCGCGCTTTTCAGCCTCTCCGACACTACCCTACGCGCATCTGAAACCTTCATTCCAGCGAGGTCGCCTACGACCATTACTCCCTTTCTGAGCTCAATGGAGTAGATTTTTTTTGTTGCGTCCTCAGCCCGGGGATCCGATTGGCTCCTTATGCCCTCCTTCTCGCACTCTTCTATCGCAGGATAATCACCGTATCCCTCTACCTTTATCACCGAGATTGGCTGCCGCGGCATTCCCAGGTCCTTAAGCGCAAGATAGTCAAAGGGTGCATGTGCAGGAACGCTAAATACAACGGCAGTTCCGAACTCTGGATCAATGAACGTAGCTGGAAGAACAGGAACCACGCTTGCCGTCAGCGGCACCTTCACGCTCTCACCTATCAGCTGATCACCCCGTATCGTCGCCGAAACTGTCACGGAGAAGCCCTGATCAAGGAGCTTCTGAACTGCACCTTTGCCCACAATCCAGCGTTCTCCTAGCACTTCCAGTTCAGCGTAGTCGACGTTTGGCGAAAGCCAAACGTTCGTTACGCCGTAAAGCGTTTCGGGGCGAAACGTGACCGCGACCAGATACGCTCCCTTGAATTTACCTGAAACCAGCTCAAACTTAATCGCGGTCATTTCCTCAGGGGATACTCCCTCTCCCTGCAGCCTATCGTGATCTCCCACAGGGCTGAGGTCCCGAGGACACCAAACCACGGGATGCGTTCCCTTCACAACGTAACCCAACTTCCTAAGCGTGTTATATTGCCAAGTCACGAAGGCGTTAAAGCCGGGATTATGCGAAGTAGTGAAGAACTCCCTTCTCCAATCTATTGAAACCCCGTACTTTATCAGGGTGTCCTTGCCCTGTTTCGTGAAGTACCTTGCCAAATAGACGGGATCAGTAAACTTCTTAATCTCATCCATGCTCACGCCAGCTATCTCAACCAGTGGGTTTATCGCCTTGGGGTCGCCTTCAGCTATTCTCTTTGCTTCTCCGGCTATGGGCTGTCCAGTCCAATGCCAAGCCCATGGGAAAAGAACGTTGTACCCACGAGCCCGTTTGTACCTCGCAAGCGCGTCCAGCCTACCCACGGTATAGCCATGCCCCACATGAAGCGGCCCATCCATATAAGGAAAAGGAAAAGTAACGAAAAACTTCCGCCTTTCGTCGGGATCTGTTTCATAAACATGCTCGCTGACGAAGCGCTGAGACCACTTGATCTCGTAATCTGGCACAGCCATAATTCAAGCACCGGTACTAGCTCTCGACTATGGAGCGTAAAAGCTCATCGTCGATCGGCTTTTCGAAGACGAACTCCAAAAGCTTTGCGCTCCCTCCTCCTTTTCCTCCAGCCTTCTTAAGGGGCTCTAGGGCGAAGTCAACCGATGCAGGGCTTCCGAGCTTAGCGGCCAAGGCCACCCTCCTGCGGTCCGAACTCAGCACTATGGCCACTTCGGACTGGTTTGTTGCCTCCACTGCTACGTCCCTTGGTTCAAGATCGTCTTTCAACTTTATGAATTTGGCCTTAAAGCCGTGCGCGCTAAGTTCCTGGGCCCCGCTCGCATATTCCCTCGCCAATGAATTTTTCAGTGATTCTATTTGCTTTCTGTCGTTATGCAGCTCCTCGGTGAGCTTGCCCAGCTTCTCAAACAGAGTTTCGGTATTGCCCTCAACCATCTGAGCTGCCCTTGATAACGCTTCATCGTTATCCTGAACGTACTTAAGCGCTGCAAACCCAACTGAAAACTCGAACCTGAAAACCGATTCCTGTATCCTGTTAACGGAGCGGATCTTAAGCAGTCCTATGTCTCCCGTTCTCTTGACGTGCGTCCCTCCACATGCTTCCGCGTCAACATCATCAATCCTCACGATCCTTAGCCTTTTGCCGGGCACAACCCCGCCTTGGTATATCTGATATCCATAGGCTGCCTCCGCTATGTCCCGCTCAAGCTCAAGTTTCTCCACAAATAAGTTATCCATTATCCAGCCGTTAGCTAAGCGCTCTATTTCCCTTATCTGCTCCCTCGATATGGGCTTATAATGCAAGAGGTCAAGCCTGTTAATTTCTTCTCCTTTTTGAGCTCCCATCTGCCATATATGATCGCCCAGCACTTTTCTTGCGGCAGCTAGCAAGAGGTGAGTACCGGTGTGTCCGCGCATAAGCTGTTTTCTCCTCTCCCAATCCACGAGCCCTTTGGCTGAAATGCCTGGCGTTGGAGGACTCCCATTTATCGCCACCTCATGTACTATGGTCCCGGAGGAAGTCTTGTAGACCCTGTTCACTCTGGCCTTTCCTCCATCCCATGAAAGTTCTCCTGTATCGGAAGGCTGGCCACCCCCCTCTGGATAGAAGGCCGTTTGATCGAGAACGATGTACTCGCCGTCGGGAAATCTCTCATAACGCTGAACCTTGCCGCTGAACTCGGGAGCATCCCGCTCGTAATATAGGGGTCTTGTTTCCGGCATGCCCGCGAAAGCATCTTCGTGCGGCACCGTCCTCCTGCTTTTCTCGCCAAGCCTTCCCTTTGGAGCGGAGGCGTGAAGCGCGGCAAGTCTTGAGTAAAAATCCGCAGGCACGCTTACCTGCATCCCCTTTTCTGAAAGCGCCTTGGTTATCAACTCAATCGGCACACCGTATGAATCATAAAGCTTCATCAACGTGTCCTCGTTTACCGTGCCAACGCTCGCGATCTTTCTCTCAAGCACGCCCAGTCCCTTCTTTAGCGTGTCCTCGTACTTCTCTTCCTCCATGCTAACTAACTCGAGCACGCGGTCCTGTTCATTCAGAAGGTTCGGGAAGTCCGGTGACCACTCCTTGATCTGCAATGCCACGAGCTCCTCCAGAGGGGCCTTCATCGATAACAACATCTTCAACCTTAGCGCCCTTCTCAATATTAGCCGAGCAAGGTATCCCTCCCCAGCATTTGATGGAATGACGCCGTCAGCCAGCAGGAAAGCTATGGTCTTAGTGTGATCCAAAAGCCCACCTAGGTATTGGTAGGGTTTTATCTGCTTAACGTAGTCTTCGCTACTCATACCCATGGCCTTGGCCATAAGCGAGTCAGCTACCGAAGGATCACCTAACCCATAAATCGAAGCCCGTGTCATCATCGTGAGCGTTTCGCGTGATGGCAACGTAAGGCCAGCTTTATCAGCAAACACCCCTATCAGGTTGGGGAATATCGCCTCAAATGCCGTGGGCGTACCCTGAGATACCCAAGAGAACCGCTCTATTCCGTATCCCGTATCAACGATCTTCATAGGCATCTCAACGTACTTCCCGTTAGACTCCACGAACTTCATGAAGACCAGCGTCTCAAGCTCAAGACCGCCGTAAATCACCTCGAAAGCAGGACCCGCGTTTCCTCCGCCTTCCCAGAAGTCCTCCTTAAGTGTTATTTCATCTTCGCTAACTCCCAGAGATTCTAAGAAGTCCAGACCATATGCTACGGTTTCATCCTTCCAGTATTTCCAGTCATCCTGGCGGTTGAAAGCGTGCGCTCCTCCCATCTCGAAAATTGTAAGGTGCCTGCCGGCGGTCAATCCAACGCGATCGACGTCCACAAACCTTATGCATGGTTGAGAGACAACAAGCGGATTCGCAGGAGGGGGTATAAGACCTGTTGTGACGTATGGTTGGAAAAGAACTATACTAGCGCTGGTTAGGTAAAGGTCGTCCCGCCAGCGGGCAACTACAGGCCTAGGGGCTATGATCGTGTGCCCCCTATCTCCAAAGAACTTCAAAAAATATTGCCTCATTTCCCTGACGTTCATGGACCTGTTGAACTTGTTACCCCCCATGAAAGTGTAAGGATCGCAAGGGGCCTCGCCACACGTTTCCCTTTTCGGATCCTTTGTCCAGAAATACGTCCCACAAACCTTGCACTTCTTCCTAACGAAACCCCTTTCCTTAAGCGTCCTAAGCTCAAACTCAGAGGGATCTATGGCGTCCATAACCCTACAGAGATGGCAACCCTTAAGCTTGCTTTTGCCCCTGGAGCAAGCTCATCTTAAGCACCTTAAGCGGTAACATCGCGCACTTTCCCCTTTCCGGTGTTATGCTCTTAAGGCCCAAAAGTCCAAGCACATCCGGCTCGCCCATCTCAAGAACCCTTTCTACGGTTTTTCCCTTCACGTTTTCCGTTAAAAGTGACGCCGACGCTATGCAAACTGCACATCCTACTCCTGTAAACATGACGTCATCGATCTTTCCGTCCTTAACACGGACCTCCATCTGTATTACGTCACCGCAATTGCTGTTTGAATCACGGTACTTTCCCGTCGCGTCCTTAAGATGCCCAAAGTTACTTGGATGCCTGTAGTGGTCAAGTATAAGCTCTCTATAGAGGTCGTCACTCAACGGAGAACACCCTCTTTACTTTCTTTATACCCTGAATCAAGGCTTCAACGTCCTCTTTGTCGTTATAGATGTAGAAGCTGGCCCTGGCAGCAGCCGGTATGCCGTACCTATCCATGATGGGCATTGCACAGTGATGGCCCGACCTTATGGTAATTCCCTCGGTGTCAAGTATTTGAGCAACGTCATGAGCGTGCACGCTGTCGATGTTAAACGAGATAACGCCTCCCCGTTTTTCCGCGTCAAGAGGGCCATAAACGTGAACCGAGCTCTCATTTACCATAAGGGAAAGAGCGTAGGCCGTCAACTCTTTCTCGTGCGACCTAACCCAGTTCATGCCCAGGTTTCTCAAGTAGTTAACGGCCTCCGATAGCCCTATGGCCCCCTCGACGTTTGGTGTACCTGCCTCAAATTTATATGGGACGTCGTTCCAGTTGACTTCTCCTATGTGAACCTCTTTGATCATCTCGCCTCCCGTCAAAAACGGAGGCATATCTTCAAGTAACTCATATCTACCGTAAAGGCCACCTATTCCCATCGGCCCCAGCATCTTATGCCCTGAAAAGGCCATAAAATCGCAGCCAATCTCTTTAACGTTGACTGGCATATGAGGAACGCTCTGCGCCCCATCCAAAACGCAGACGGCACCTGCGTCCTTTGCCTTTCTGGCTATGGCCTTCGCGTCATTGATGGTTCCGAGGACGTTAGAGGCATGTGTTATGGCGACGATCTTTGGCCCCAACTTGAGCTTCTCCTCCAGACAACCCTTGTCCAACAGGCCTTCATCGGTAATCCTCACCACTTCCAACTTAGCGTTCTTCTCCGTGGCCAGCAACTTCCAGGGCAAGAAGTTGCTGTGATGTTCCATTTCCGTCGTTACTATGACGTCACCCTCCCTTACGTTGGCCCTTCCCCACGAATAAGCAACCAAGTTCAGGGCTTCGGTGGCGTTTCTGGTGAAAACCAGCTCTTCGGGTTTGGCACCAACAAAAGAGGCTATATTTGACCTGGCATCCTCATATGCCTGCGTTGCCTCCTCACTCATCTCGTAAAGGCCCCTATGTACGTTTGAGTTCATCTGTTCGTAAAAGTGCTTCACGGCATTTATCACCTGCACCGGGCGCTGGCTAGTAGCAGCGCTGTCAAGGTAAACAAGCCTCTTCCCGTTTTCAAGCCTCGAGAGAATTGGAAAATCGCGCCTTATCCTATGTACAAGCTCCGAGCTCTCGACCAAGTATGATCTCCTCCAAAACCTGTTCAAGAGGCACGATCCTTTCGAAGGGCGATAGGAAACCCCTTATGAAAAGCGAGACCGCCTCTTTTTCGCTTAGTCCCCTGCTCTCAAGGTAAAATAATTCCTTGTCTCCGATTCTTCCAGACCAAGAGCCATGCCTTGCTTGCACTTCTTTTTCGTATATGTCAAGCGAGGGAGAAGTTATGGCTTTGGCCTCCTTGCCTATCATTATCACCCTTTCCTGCAAGTTTGCTTTACTCCCAATGGCGTCCTTAGGTATGCTGGTCAGCCCCCTTATCACTCCTTTGCCAAGTACCGTGGCCCTCATGTCAACTTCGCTTTCTGACCGAGAGGCATGTCTGACGTTAAACATGGAATCTCCAAAAGATGATCTAGGAACGAGCTCCGCGACCCTCGCGCTTAAACTAGCGCCCTCTCCAACGACCACCTCACCAAAATGCCTGCCGTAACTCCCAGCTACATGCAGGGCATCCAGCTTTAACGATGAACTAGCCCCAAGATCCGCGCTGAAACCTATAAATTCAACTGGTGATGAACCTGCCTTATAGGCAAGGTCCACAGTAGATCTGGACTCACACACAACATCGATGCGGGATGCCACAAGCTTCGTGCTTTTTTCGTGCGTAATGCCCAAAGGGGTGACTACCGTAGCGCTAAGCGATGAGCCCTTTCCCACCTTGAAAACAAGCCTGAACGGCAGCCTGTCAACTAAAGATATCTTAAGAGCAGCTGACTCACCGCCCTTGACGTCAATGACGTAGCCGTGTTTCCATCCAGCCAGCGAGAGCAGTTCAACCTTGTCCTCGGATAAGCGTTGAAGCTGTTGGGCTACCCAACCATCATGGACCCTGCTTAAGAGCGGCGCCGCCTCAAAATCACCTTCTCCCTTTACCTGAAATCCCCCCTCATCAGGAGTCTCAAATCCCTCCGGAAAATCCATACTAAAATCAGAGTATTTTAGTTCCTCCCTGTATATTAACCTCCCATCCTTCATCTCTTTCCACTTCAAGGGAGATAGGGACTTGTAGCGATCCTCCGCCATGAGTCTAAATCCATCATATTCAGTCAATCACGCCACCTCATTTTTAACTTCCGTTTCGACTATCTTATTGAACTCAACTGCGTATTCCAGAGGTATCTTCTTAGTCACAGGCTCCATGAATCCCCTGACTATCAGTCCCCTTGCCTCCTCCTCTGAGAAGCCCCTGCTCATGAGGTAGAAGAGCTGTTCTTCGGCTATCCTTCCCGCAGTTGCCTCATGGGAAACGTCGGCATCAGATTCGTAGACCTCTTCGGTCGGGAAAGTGGCCGTAGAGCTATCATCGCTTATGAGAAGCGAATCGCACTTTACCGAGCTTGAACATCTGGTCGCACCCGGGTTAACCTTTACCTCTCCCCGGTATATTGCCCTTCCGCTTCCCTTACTTATGCTGCGAGATAGGACGTAGGCAGATGTGTCAGGGGCGGCGTGAGCCACTTTTGCCCCCGCCTCAAGGACCTGTCCATCTCCGGCCATGGAGACGTAGAAGTGCTCCGCTCTCGCTCCCCTTCCAGCTAGCACGCTCGCCGGATAGAGCATTGTGACCTTGCTCCCCAAAGAAGCCTCGACCCACTCCATCTTTCCCCCCTCTTCCACAATGGCCCTTTTGGTACCCAAATTATACATGTTCTTGCTCCAGTTCTGTATCGTAGTTGCCCTTACGCGGGCATTCCTTCCAACAAATACCTCGACAACTCCCGCGTGAAGACCTCCTTTGACGTACATGGGCGCAGAACATCCCTCTATGTACTCCACGGAGGCATCGTCCTCGGCGATTATGATCGTGTGCTCGAACTGGCCCATGGAGGGGTGATCGACCAAGTAATATACCTGAACCGGCATGCTCACCTTCACGCCCTTGGGGACGTAAAGGAAGGTGCCGCCGCTCCATACCGCACCGTTGAGCGCGGCGAACTTGTGATAGGTAGGAGGGACGCAGCGCGTCATGAAGTACTTTTGGATAATGTTAGGATACTTCCTAACCGCCTCGTCCATACTCATGAAGATAACGCCCTGCTTTGCCAGCTGATCTTTCATCCGCTCATAGATCACCTCTGATTGATACATTATACCGTTTCCAGCCAAGAAATTTCTCTCGGCCTCGGGTATGCCTAAGGCTTCAAACGTTTTTTTGAGGTCAGCGGGAAGATCGCTTAAGGTGCTGGCTTTTTCCACGCTGGGCTTAACGTAATAGGCGAGATCATCAAGCTCCAGCCCACTGAGACCGACCCCCCAGGTCGGCATAGGCTTGCTCTCAAATACCGAAAGGGAGTAAAGCCTCTTCTCCAACATCCAATCCGGCTCTCCTTTTTCTCTAGAGAGAGCCGTAACTACTTCCTCGTTAATGTGCTTTAGCTCAGTAATCCCTTTCAGCCTACTCGCCTCCCCATCTCGAATATCCTTCTCTTTCAATTATCCTGGCCAAGGTGATATCGCCCTCGTCAACTATTTTCCCGCCTTTCATGACGTAAACGACGTCGGGTTCGATGTAATTTAGCAGATCAAAATGATGCGTGATTATCAGAGCAGAATGCCCGTCTTCTACAAACCTCTTTATGGCATCCGCTACGACCCTTAAAGAGTCAACGTCAAGGCCTGAATCCACCTCGTCGAGTATGGCGAGCTTCGGCTGAAGCATGAGCATCTGCAGCACCTCGGATTTCTTTCCCTCTCCTCCCGAAAATCCCTCATTGACCCCGCGCTCCAAAAAAGTCTCAGGGAATGACAACATGCTGGCTGTTGCGGACAAGTTCTTCCTGAAATCTATTATGGACGGCCTACCAGGACCACTCCAGCGAACCCTATACGCCTCCCATATCATATCCTTTAACGGGACCCCAGGTATCTCCACCTGCTTCTGAAATGCCAAGAAAAGGCCCTTCTTCGCTCTCTCGTCAGCCCCTAAAGAAAGCAGGTCAACCCCGTCGAACTCGATTTTTCCAGATTTCACCACGAAGTCAGGGGAACCAGCTAAGGTCAGTGCAAGAGTAGACTTGCCCGATCCGTTTGGCCCCATTATAACGTGAACTCCGCCGTCCGGTAAAGAGAAGGTTACCCCATTGAGTATGTCCTTGCCATTTTTTGCTGAGACGCAAAGGTCTTCAACATCAAGGGTCATTTTAATCATTCAAGGTATAACTCACGCTATTAAGTATAACGCTGTTATCCGCCGGTATCCTCCGCTAACTTTTCTACCTTAAGAATTATGCCGTTTACACCGGTCACCCTTACCCGATCACCCTTTTTTACAGCGTCAGAGGAAATCGCAGACCACTCCTCTGAGCTAACGATCACCGTGCCCTTCCCATCCTGGAAGTCCTCTGAAGCCCTTCCCGTGAGCCCGATCAGTCTTTCATTGTCAATGAGTTTAGGCTTAGCCCTCAGCGCTTGCCTAACCTTATCGAGGTAGAAAACGGCAAACCCCAGCGCAGCCGCTAAAAGTCCAAACTCCACTCCCGTTACGATGGTAAACGCCGGCTGACTTGAGAAGTACCCGGGTGCTGAAGGAGATTCGTGTACCGAAGGGATCACAACCTCGCCATATAGCATGAGGAGGGCAGCCAACGATATTATGACGCCTGATGCCGCAAATAACCCATGCCCAGCTTTGAGCTCCAGAAACATGAAAGCTCCCGCTATAGCAAAAAGAATTATGGCTATGGGTGACGCGCCGACTATCCCCATGCCATAAAGACCTAGGGCTAAAGAAACGAGACCTACTACCGTCAATATTCCGGTGGGATGATAAAGATCAATAAGTATCGCGAAGAAACCCAAGTCGAGGAGCAACGCATCAAGCGTGCTGTTGCTCAGATCGTATCTGAACTGATCCGCTAGGCTAGGTCCCACTATGTCAACGCTTGCCTGCGGGGGAATTATCCCCTCAGATTTCAGCATTGATATCAGCTGAGTTAAGTTGCTAGCGTAGCCATTTACAACGTGTAAAGATATGGCTTGCTGCCAGGTGTACGTCAACCCGCCTTCTGTTTGGTTGACGTTAGCCGAAACCATCATCCCTGCGGCCGTTCCATTGCGGCCATGCAGCGCGGCCTCTGATGACACCATTTCAGAATAGGCCCCCATTATCTTCTGAACAACGTAGGTTGGCTCCGGCGTGGAAAAGATCGGAGAAGCCCCCCCAAAGCTTGACCCATTTTGAAGGTATATGTAGTTAGCCGCTTCCGATATCAGGGAACCAGCGCTGAAAACCCCTGGGGAAATTCCATAAACTATGAAAGTACCGTTATAGTTACTCTCGTAGTTATCAATGGCACTGATCATATTAAGCATGTTAGATGAGTCACCGCCTGGGGTCGTGATCTCAAGGATGAAGTAGCGGTAGCCGCTAGCCTCAGCAACATTGATGTTGTTAATAAGGTAGTCCTGAGATGCAGGGTTTATTTCCATGTTCATGCTAATACCATACACCTGCTGCCCCACGCTCATAGCCGAGGTGGCGAAGCAAAACACGCTGAATAAGAACATCATCACCAAAGCAAAAACGGTCTTCACAATTGTAAAAACGCGCGCGTTTAAACGGATTTTCTGGAAATCAGATGCTTAAAATCACAGCTTTAGGCGAGGGCTCCTCCTCCAGCTCCGCATCCTTCTCGTGCGCCTCACCTTTCCTGCAGTTTTTTGCACGACCCATATGGGCACTGGTTCGGCTCTCCTGTTAGCCTTGGCCAGCCTTGCCTTCCTGGAGAAGGGTTTGCTCTTCGCCAAAGGGCTCACCACGACCAGCGCTTATCCAAAGAGGGCGCCTAGTCCCTCTGCAGCCTCTTCCTCTTCCTTCTCTTCTTCCTTTGGCTCTTCCTTCTTCTCCGCTGGCTTAGCTGCCTCTTCAACTTTAGGTTGTGGCGCAACTGCAGCTGGTGCTGTTGCAACCGCGGTGGCATTCTTGAGCACTTCATCGATGTTTATATTTTTAAGGGCTGCAACTGTCGCCTTAACCCTTACGTCGTCAGCCTGTATGCCAGCCGCTTCCAGCACCTTTTTCAAATTGTCCTCGGTAACCTCTTTACCTGCCTGATGGATCAATAGAGACGCATATACATACTCCATGGTTAAGTCACTGGAAAATAGGACATCACTATTAAAGTTTAATGGATACAGCTATGGACACCATTCCGAATCGTGACGGAAAACAGGCCCTTATCAGGTAAGCTTTCACGCGGAACACAAACCGAGAGGGGACACAAAGAGCAGGGTTAAGACATTGAACTTGGCAGGTAATCCGGCACAACGCACTAAATCATTACATCGAAATCATCGCATGTGGGCATCGCCGAGGTAAGGTCCGCATGCCAGCCTCATCTTTTTCCTTCTTTAGTTTTGGGTAGCTTCTGCTCACGCGGTAACCGCATGATAAACAGGTCGTGACGACCCTCCCACGTCTTAACCTTACCCGCGATGTAACTGAGGGAACCAAGACAGAACCGCACTCAGGACACAATTCACGCCTAAGATAATATGGCCTTTGAATGTTGAACCTATCGCAGAGCAGCAAGGCCTTCTGAGCGTACTCCTTAGAATCGGGCTTTTTCGCATTTTTTTCTGCCAAGCTCAGATAATAGGTGACAACGCTTAGGACTTCAGCCTCTTTTTTGCCCATCGTCAAAAAGTGATGGCAACTCTCTTTAAAGGTTAGTTGTCAACTCCCTTAGGGGTTAGTCGAGGCAGCTCACACCAACACGCATTTATGCGAGGAGGCCTTACTATGGGTTGAGGGGCCTATTTGTTACCATCGAGGGCATTGACGGCTGTGGAAAGACTACGCAGGCGAGACTACTTCATAAGAGGTTACTTCGCGATGGAATCGATACATTACTAACACATGAACCAACAGATGGCCAAATAGGGAGGCTGATACAAAAACTGCTCAAAGGACAAGGGGAAGTTCCAGCGAAGCTCCTAGCGCTGCTCTTCGCTGCGGACCGCTATGAGCACGTTGAAAAGCTTATAAAACCAGCGCTACAGTCAGGCAAAATAGTGATATGCGACCGCTACTATCACTCAAGCATAGCGTATCAGACCTCCATGGGAGTCGACGAGGCCTACGTGAAGTGCATCAACGACTTCGCTGTAAAGCCTGACCTAGCCATACTTCTTAGGATTAGCGCTAAGACGGCAACAACACGCGTAACCAAAAGAAAACATGTTCAATATACCGAGCAGGAAACCCTTCAGGCTCGCGTTCAACAAAAATACGAGGAACTCTGTCGCGAAGGTGAGCTAATCCCTATAGATGCAGAGGGAAACCGCGCGGACGTCCAACGGAAAATATGGGCCCTTGTATCCGGAAAGCTCTCTGAAAGGCACGTTCACGATAAAAGGTCTGCTCCTTGAAGTCGTGCAGCGCTTGCTTAACCTGTATTATCAACTGAGCTTACGCAACTTTTTTATGTCTAGGGTACTGTTGATAGCGTATGGAAAACAGCGATCAGGAGAAGGCGTTATCATGGATAAAGAAAAGAATTGAGGAGCTCGACGAGGAATTAGCGGCGCTTAAAGCACTGGTAAGCGTAATGGAAAGCCACAGGACCCCGAAAGCAGAAGGCGTCCAAGTAGAGACCGAGGAACCCAAGCAAAGCTCGGTCGAAGTCAGCGAAAAAACACCTCCCAAGGAAGCGAGGCCAGAACCCGTGCCGCAACCTGCGAAAGAAGAGGTCAGCGAGGTACCAACGGCTCAAATATCCATAGGCGACAGGAAGGTTGCGGCCATATTCCAGCACGATAACGAAATGAAGATAGACCTGTTGGTAGCCCTTAAGCCCGATACCCCTCCTTTTAAGTCATTCTTCTTGGATAAAGTTCTGGGGGACTACGAGAAGAGGGATAAGCAAAGGGAACAGGAGGGGCAACTGCCTGCCGGAGGCGCTTTAACTTACGAGGTGCTCACCGATAACGAGAACAACATAACGCAGATAAAAATCAAAAACATAAACGATCAGAGAAGAACAAGGGAGATAATATCCACGATACGCTGGACCATCGCAAGAATGATGGAAAAAGAAAACCGCCGACCTTCGCATCCGAGGGGTAATCGAGCTCACGCTCTCCATAGCTACGAGGAACATCAGCGGCATTATCACAAAGCTAGTAACTAGGATAAGCGCCGTTGGATTAAGTCCAAAAAATCCTCCCCCGATGGTTGCCGCGATCATGCCCATAGTCAATATTGTAATCGGAAGTATGACGAACAGGGATATAACGCTTTCAGTCAACGCTCCTAGGTTTTCAAGAAACTTATCGATTGTAAGCCGCTTCTGGTTCATTATATTCTCCCTTTCGTGATTTATGAAGGGCCTGAGATCCACACTGCTCTTCGTGCTCAGCACAAAGCTAGACAAGAAATTGGAAAGCTCGTCCGATGGGCTTCTTTTGGCTGCGTTCATTATTGCATCAGATGGGGATATTCCCAAGAGGTCTATCTCTTTCCTTATCTCGTTAATCTCGTCTATCCATATGCCATATATGTGCCTGTCCTTAAAGGAATTTATGAGCTCTTTCAACGGCGCCCCTGCTTCTATGTAGCTCGCGAACCTCTCCACAATGAAGGGCAGCACCGCCTCCAACTCTACTTTTCTTGACGACTTCTTAGATGATACGTAATAAAGGGGAGCTCCGAGTCCCAGCGAGAATCCTATAAGCCCTGTCGACGTCCCGAGCACTAAAGCGCTGACCAAATTACGGGTGATGTAAAAGAAGATCGCGAAACCCGTGAAGAAACCTCCCACGGTTCCAACGAACATAAGTACCGACCAAAAGGCCATGAAATCCTGCTCGTCGACGTAAATACCGGCCTTCTTGAGCTCGGGCACGTACTCACGTACCAACGACGATAAGAAAGAGAGAAAACCCATGTTCCGCCTGCTCCAAGCGCCAGCGCTCACTAAGGACTTGTTCTTTATGACGACCCCCTCATGGGCAGGCTCCTCTTCCAAGGAGCCTCCTTCTAGCTGTTCAGCCTCGCCCGGAGGGACCTCGCCCGAAGATGCCTCAGATGGTGTGCGAACCTCCCCTATCTGAATTGTGACGTTAACCTTCTTTTTGAATAAGTCTTTAAGTTTCACTGGGAACGCCCCGATTGATTCGATAACCTTGCCTTGATGACTATTTCCTTTTTATTTACATAATAATCGCGCATAACCGATATGACGTCCATTCTACTATTTCTATGAGTCCTAGCCATCCACTTGAGTATCTCAGCCTTGTCATCTACCTCAAGGTAAATCTCCTTTAACGGCTTCTTAGTAGATGACGATAAAGATTCCATTGCCACGCTGTTACCATACTCTACTATGTCCTTAGATGGATTCCAGGTCGCGTAGTTCTGATAAAGAACTCTGTTTGTTGCCAAATCATAGCTTGTTATCTCGTCTATGGAACTTACCCTTCTAACGAAGCCAGAGTGGGTCGATATGCGGCTTATGTGCACTACAGCAGACACGGCGGGGATAAGCGATGGAGACACTGATATGGGAGGGCTTATTAACCTGTTTATCATAGAATCCACGCTGTCGGCGTGAATTGTGGTTAGCCCGCCGTGACCGGTCATTATAGATTGGAAGAACACAACGGCCTCCTCGCCCCTTATCTCGCCAACGACTATATAGTCGGGTCTCTGCCTTAAGCTCGCCTTAAGCAGCTCAAAAAGGGTTATGCTTGATTGCTCTCCCTCTATGCCCTTGCTATGCAGAGAAACCCAGTTCTCCCTTTCAAGCCTGAGCTCGGGTGTCTCCTCTATGGTAACTATCCTTTCCTGTGGGTCGATCAAATCTATTATAGCGTTCAAGAGCGTGGTTTTTCCGGCCCCCGTAGACCCTATTACCACAACGGATTTCTTTGATTCCAATAACTCCCATATGTAGGCCGCTTCCTTGGGCTCGAGGACTTTATTCGATATAAGGTCGATTATGGTAAGAGGCTCTGGCCTAAAGTTCCTTATGGTAAAAGTAGAACCGCTTCCAGATACCTCCTTCTTATACGTTATTAGCACCCTACTGCCATTCGGCAGGATACCATCCACTATCGGCTTAGCCAAGGAGATATCCCTGTTCGCCATAAAGGCAAGCCTTTCAACCATGGCATCCAACTCCTCCTCTGAATTGAATATGACGTTTGTTTCAAGCTCCCCATATCTCCTGTGAACCACGAAGACGGGAATCGCTGTCCCATTGCAAACCACGTCCTCGACGTTAACATCCCTGATCAATGGCGTTATCTTTCCATAATCTATAAGATCTCTGGTTAGGTAGTAATAATACTTTTGAAGAACGTTATCAGGCACGCTGATCTTGTTGCGCTTTGTAACGTGCAGCACAGCAGTCTTCAGCAGTTCAACCGCTTTCTCTCTATCTAGGCTTATTGCTTCAAGCGGAACAACCCACTCCTCCAGAAGGTACTGTTTTATTATGCCTATCTTTTTCACGTCTTCCTCGCTCAGCCTAGGTTCGACAACCTCGTAAACCAGCGCGTTTGTTGAGGTCTCTCTGCGTATCCCAGCGTAACAGTAAGGAGCTTCGATAGGATACATCTCGATATAACTCTTGGAGGCCGTAGCAGACATACGGTGCATAT
>ERZ1669250.191-NODE-191-length-32967-cov-7.259723_pt1 | contig 32967 bp, 27 predicted proteins | sample MGYA00579295_ERZ1669250 | MGnify/ENA primary metagenome ERZ1669250 (study PRJEB41166, sample SAMN08046056) | hot springs metagenome | biome: hot spring; feature: acid hot spring; material: thermophilic sediment; isolation source: thermophilic sediment from acid...
AGGTCCTGTTCCAACGGCCGCCGTTCTCGCTCCAGCCGCCCGCGCTCGGCCTCAAGATCGATGACGCCAGCCAGAGGCACCAGCAGCCGCAGGTCGCCCACCAGAGCCAGTGCGGCGGGCGGCGCTGCTTCACCGTCGTCCAACCAGTGCAGGTCCTTGAGCTTGCCAAGACTGAAGAGCCAGGGAGAAAACTCCTCGACCCGCTGCCGATCTTGCGCCTGTCCGCCCTGCAGGAGTAGAGGCAGGGGACGGGCCGGCGGGATGTCCATCTCGCCGCGAATGGAGCGCAGGGCGTTGATCACGGCCATGAGCCACTGCACCTGCGCGTCGCTGTGCGGATCCACGCGCTCAAGCTCGGCCTTGGGATAGGTGGCCAGGGCAATGCTGGGCCCGCCGCGACCCAGCATGGGTGCCACCCGCTGCCAGAGGGCTTCGGTAATGAAGGGCATGAAGGGGTGGAGCAGGCGCAGGCCGGCCTCCAGAACGCGCAGCAGGGTCCGCCGGCTGCCGCGCTGCTGGGTGGGAGTGAAGGCACCCTCGCCGCGCAGTGCCGGCTTCGCCAGCTCGATGTACCAGTCGCAGTAGTCGTTCCAGAAAAACTGGTAGAGGGCCTGGGCGGCGTCGGCAAAGCGATACTGGTCGATGGCCTCATTCACCGCCGCCTCGGTCTCCTGCAGGCGGCCGATGATCCAGCGCTCCGGTGCCAGCAGCTCGCTCTCGCCCTCGAGATCACCGACGTGCTCCACCTGCATGGTGGCAAAGCGGGCGGCATTCCAGATCTTGTTGCAGAAATTGCGCGAGCCTTCCACGCGTTTGAGGTCGAAACGAATATCTCGACCCTGGGTGGCCAGGGATGCGAGGGTAAAGCGCAGGGCATCGGTACCGAAGGCGGGGATACCTTCCGGGAACTCCTTGCGGGTGGCCTGCTCGATCTTTTGGGCCATGTGCGGCTGCAGCAGTCCCTGGGTGCGTTTGGCGACCAGGGCTTCCAGATCGATGCCGTCGATGAGATCCAAAGGATCGAGGACATTGCCTTTGGATTTGCTCATTTTTTGGCCTTCGCCATCGCGTACGAGGCCGTGCACGTAGACCTCGTGGAAGGGTACTTCGTCCATGAAGCGCAGGCCCATCATGACCATGCGGGCTACCCAGAAGAAGATGATGTCGAAGCCGGTAACCAGGACGCTGGTGGGGTAGAACTCCCGCAGGTCGGCGGTCTGCTCCGGCCAGCCCAGAGTAGTGAAGGGCCAGAGCGCCGAGCTGAACCAGGTATCGAGCACGTCGGGATCCCGCTCCAGGGGAACGGTCATGCCGTAGTGCCGCTGGGCCTGCGCTGCCGCCGCCGCTTCGTCCCGGGCGACGAAAATGTGGCCATCGGGCCCGTACCAGGCCGGTATCTGGTGACCCCACCAGAGCTGACGGGAGATGCACCAGTCTTCGATACGGCGCATCCAGTCGAAATAGGTCTTGGTCCAGTTCTCCGGCACGAAGCGCAGGCGACCCGTCTCTACCGCGGCAATGGCCGGCTCTGCCAGGGGGGCGACCCGTACGTACCACTGATCGGTGAGAAAAGGCTCGATGGCGGCACCGGAGCGGTCGCCCCGCGGCACCGTCAGGCGGTGTTCATCGGTGCGCTCCAGCAGGCCCTCGGCCTCCAGTTGGGCGACCAGTGCGCGCCGTGCGGCGTAACGATCCAGACCCCGCAGGGTCTCAGGGATGGGGGCGGGCCAGTCGGCGCCGAAGACCTCGCCCTCGGCGCGGATGCGGGCATCGGGCGTGAAGACGTTGACCAGCGGCAGGTGGTGCCGCTGACCGACCTGATAGTCATTGAAGTCGTGGGCGGGGGTGATCTTCACACAGCCGGAGCCGAACTCGGGGTCGACATAGTCGTCGGCGATGATGGGAATCTCCCGTCCGACAACGGGCAGGCGCAGGCGGCGACCGACGAAGCGGCGATAGCGCGGATCTTCCGGATGCACCGCGACCGCCACGTCGCCCAGGAGCGTTTCCGGACGGGTGGTGGCCACGATCAGATGACCGTCACCCTCTGCCAGGGGATAGCGGATATGCCAGAGCTTGCCCATCTCCTCTTCGTTCAGCACCTCGAGGTCGGAGACGGCGGTCTGAAGGACGGGGTCCCAATTCACCAATCGTTTACCGCGATAAATGAGACCTTCCTCGTAGAGGCGCACAAAGACCTCGGTGACCGCCTCGGAGAGACCACTGTCCAGGGTGAAGCGCTGCCGACTCCAGTCGCAACTGCTGCCGAGACGGCGGATCTGTCGGACGATGCGGTCTCCCGATTCCTCGCGCCAGCGCCAGACCCGCTCCAGAAAGGCGGAGCGGCCCATGCTCCGCCGCTCCAGACCCTCGCGCTGAAGCTGTCGCTCCACCAGCATCTGCGTGGCGATGCCGGCGTGGTCCGTGCCCGGCTGCCACAGCACGCGCTCGCCGCGCATGCGGTGGGTCCGCACCAGGACATCCATGAGGGTATCCTGGAAGGCGTGCCCCATGTGCAGGGTGCCGGTGACATTGGGCGGCGGCAGCATGATGCAGTAGGCCGGACCGTCCCCGCTCGGGGCAAAGACGCCGTGCGTCTCCCAGCGTCGATAGCAATCGTCCTCAATCTGTGCGGGGGCGAAGGGGCGGTCAAAGAGTTCCGTCATGCCTGTGGGCCTTGCTTGGGATCTTCGTCGGAGATATCGGGGTGAAGGGCCTGATCAAAACCCTCGTGCAGGACCTGCTGCAGGATCTGCGGCAGGCTTTCCTGCAGTTCCTTGCTGATGCTTTCGCGCAGGCGGATGCCCTCGAGGGAGAGGGCGCGCAGCACGGCGATGCTGACCTGCTCCTTCCACACCTTCTGCAGGTGCTGGGTGAGGCGTTCTTCCAGTTCGCTCAGCACCCGCCGTTCGACCTCTTGGAACAGTAGGGTTTCGAACTCCTGCAGGAACTGCATGTCCAGCGCCGGACCCGCGGATTCTGGCGCGGGCGTGGAGCTGCCAGGGGCCGGTGCTTCCTCCGCTGGAGAAGCGCCGTAGTGGAAGGAGAGATTGCGGATGCGCTCCAAGGCTTCAGCCAGATCGGCTTCTTCCATGCTTGCGGCACCCTGCTCGCGGCGATCCTCCACGGCCGGCTTGGGCTCGGATGAACCGGTATCCGCTGGGCTAGTCGTATGCGGCGCGCGGTCTTCGCCACGCACGCCTTCTGCGAGAAGGGCGCGGTCCGCAGATGCGGGTTCGGCTTCCACCGCGGGAGCGACGGTGGTCTCGGCAGGTACGGCTGCCATTGCGGCGTTGGCCTCGGGCGACGCCTGCTCAAACACGGACCCTGGGAACGCATCCGCCACTGCTTCATGCTGCCCGACGACCGGCTCTTGCATGGGCTGCGCTGCAGCCTGTCGATCGTCGGCCACCTCGTGCTGGTCCGCAGAGTTGCGCGAACCATGCCACAGGGGCGGCGGCAGTCCCTCCCGCACCAGCTTGGTGAGCAGGAGCGGCTCCACGTCCTCCGGGAGGTCATCGACGGCGAGAATGGGTTCTTGGCGCGAGGGGGATGACATGGCTGAGCTCCGTCAGGCTTCCAGGGTGTAGGTCTGCATAGTGTAGCCCGCCTCGCGCAGCAAGCGATAACGCTGGCGAGCGTCCGCCGTGCTGGCTTCGTCCGGAGGAATGAAGTCCAGCAGGCGCGCATCTTCCGGCAAGGCCTTGGGCAGCGTACGCAGTCCAACCAGCGCCAGGGCTGGTGCCGGTCGCAGCGCCGTGGCATCGCTGCCGACGTAGAGGCAGACCGGCTCCTGCGGGTCGCGTCCGTGGGGGGTGAAGGCGCCTGCCTGGTAGGTCCAGAGGAGGTCGTCCAGGCTCTGCGCCAGCTCCTCATCGCTGCAGAGGATGTTGACCCGCCCTACCACCTGCCAGGCCTTGGCGATGACCCGGCACATGGCTCGACGCTGCTCCACCGCCGTGAGCAGGTTGGGCGGCAGGCGATAGAAGCTGGCGCTGGGCAAAGGCCGGACCTCAGCGCGGATGGCCGGCGCGCCGCCGCAGGTACTCCACCAGCAGTGGGACGGGACGGCCCGTCGCTCCTTTGTGCTCGCCGCTTTTCCAGGCGACTCCGGCGATGTCCAGATGCGCCCAGGGAATATCCTCGACGAAGCGCGACAGGAAACAGGCGGCGGTGATGGTGCCGGCAGGGCGGCCGCCCACATTGCTGAGATCGGCGAAGGGGCTTTTCAGCTGTTCCTGATAGACCTCAAAGAGTGGCAGTTCCCAGGCACGATCGAGACTCTGCCGACCCGCCGCGAGCAGATCCTGGACCAGTGCCTCGTCCGTACCGAGCACCGCTGCCGTCTGATGTCCCAGGGCAATGATACAGGCACCGGTGAGCGTGGCCATGTCGATGATGGCCGCGGGTTTGAAGCGGCGCGCGTAGGTGAGGGCATCGGCGAGGATGAGGCGGCCTTCGGCGTCGGTATTGATGATCTCTACGGTCAGGCCCTGCATGCTCTTGTGAATGTCTCCGGGTTTGGTCGCCTTGCCATCGGGTAGATTCTCGGAGGCCGGGACCACCACCGTGAGATTCAGCGGCAGCTTCAGATCGGCAGCGGCGCGAATGGCGGCCAGAGCCGTTGCCCCGCCGCACATGTCATACTTCATCTCGTCCATCTTGTCCGCCGGTTTCAAAGAGATGCCGCCGGCGTCGAAGGTAAGGCCCTTGCCCACCAGCACCAGGGGGGCGGCATCCTTCTCACCTCCCCGGTAGTGCAGGACGATCAAGCGCGGTTCCTGCCGCGAACCCTGAGCGACCCCCAGCAGGAGTTGCATGCCCAGCGCTTCCATCTGTGCCGGGCCGAGGATGTCGGCCTCGATGGCGCGGCTGGCCGCCATGGTCTGGGCCTGTTCCGCAAGCCAGGTGGGGGTGCAGACATTGCCCGGCTCATTGGCGAGATCCCGAGCCCAGGCGGTAGCCTCGCTGGTGATGCGGGCGGCCGTGGCGGCGGCGAGAATGGCCTCGCCCTGGGGGGCGAGGCGATCGTCCAAGGCCAGGGTCAGGGTCCGCAATTCCCGCCGCGGTGTTTCTGCAGGTGCCTTGTGGTGATCGAAGCGATACTGACCGTCGGCGATGGCCTGCACGGCGATCTCCGCCAGCGCCGCCGGATCGCGTTGGGGGACGGCGAGCTCCAGACCGAAGAGCGCGGCTTGGGTCACCCCCCGGTCGGCCAGAGCGCGGCCTACCGCCAACAGGGCCTTCTGATAATTCAGGTCGGAGATCTTGGTCGATTTGCCGAGACCCACCAGCATGAGCCGGGCCGCCTGGACACCTGGAGCGTGGTAGAGGGTCAGAGTCTGGCCGCAGTCGGCGCGGAAGTCGCCCTGCTGCATGAGCTGCTTCAGAAAGCCGGATCCGGCCTGGTCCACCGCTGCCGCTGCCTGGGGAAGTTCGCCGTCGGAGAAAAGGGGAAGGATGAGACAATCCAGTGGGTCGCGGCAGGGGTCGATGGTGCGGACTACTATCTCCAAGGCTTCTCTCCTGTGGTAATCTCTGCCGATAGATGCCGGCGGGGGACAGCAACATGGGCAAACATAAGCCGTGAGACGCAGCGGATCAAGTTTGCAGGGCAACGGGCCCGGTGGGGGCTGGTGGTGAGCCGTATCCACGGTCGAATCCTGCACGATCTGCTGCGGACCTTTGTCCTGGGCTGTCTGGTGGTGCTGGGCATCCTGGCCATCGGTCAGTTGAGTCAGCTCCTCAGTCAGGTGGCGTCGGGACGGCTGCCGCTGGGGGTTACCTTGCAGCTGCTGGGGCTCGCCACTCCGACCTTGCTGGTGACGGTACTGCCGCTGGCCTTTTTCTTCTCGGTGTACCTGGTGTTCTCCAACCTCTATCGCAGCAATGAAATGATCGCCATCCGCAGCGCGGGCTTGAGTCTGTTGGACCTGCTGCGAGCCCTGTTGCTACCGATCCTGGCCATCGCCATCCTTGAAGCCCTGCTGTCGCTGTCCTGGTCGCCCGCAGCCCAGCGGCAATTGCAGGCGGAAAGCCTGCGGCTGGCCAACGCTGCCGCCCAGGCCCTGATCCAGCCCGGCAGCTTTGCCCGTATCGCCGGCGGGCGCATCCTCTATGTGGGCGAGTCGGCCCCAGGTTCGGAGCACCGCTATCGGGAGATCTTCGTGGATCTCGGTGGCAAGGGCGGGCCGGATATCGCTACCGCCGCCTATGGCGAGATTCAGAAAGACAGCGATGGCGGCATCGCTCTGGTGCTGATTCAGGGGCACCGATATCTGGGGCAACCGGGTACCGCCGGCTTCAAGATCCTCAGTTTTGCCCACTACCGCATCGCCTTGGCGGCGCCTGGACAGGGTGCCTCGAGTGGAGGCATACACTGGGCGGCACTGGGCCTTCCCCAGCTGCTCCAGGCCCTGCACGAGCCGCGGCAGGCGGGGCACGCCCTCGGCGAACTGGAGTGGCGGCTGATCTGGCCTCTGCTTATTCCCATACTAGCTTTGCTGGCCATCCCCCTGGCCTTCGGCGGGCCGCGCGGGGCGGGCCGGGCCACGGGTGCCCTGCTGGGAATCCTGACCCTGCTGGCCGCCAACAATCTGCTGGTGTTCTTGAAGGAGGGTATTGCTCAGGGGCGCATCGGCGGCTTCCCAGGGCTCTTCTGGGTGCTGCTCCTGCTGGGTGCGCTGGCGGGCTACGCTTTCTGGCGACGCCAGGGCGACCGTCCGGTGCTGCCCGCCTGGTTGGGACTACTGCGGCCGTGAAGCGCGCCGATCGACTGCTCTTTCGCGGCATGCTTGGTTACAGCCTGCTGGTGCTACTGGTGTTGCTGGCGCTGATGTTTGTGGCCAACCTCATCGCCAAGTCCGGTGGACCGGGCCACGGTAGCTGGGGCATGGGCAAGCTGGTGACCTATATCGCCCTGCAACTGCCCGACCTTGCCTATAATCTCGTCCCCCTGGCACTGCTCCTGGGCGCTCTGATCTGGGTGAGTCTACTCAATAGCCATTCGGAACTCGTGGCGCTGCGCATGTCCGGGTGGTCTCTGTGGCGCCTGCAGAGACCACTGCTCTGGGTGGGGCTGTTGGGAGCGCTGTTGACCTTTGCCTTGGGCGAGTGGGTGGTCCCCTACACCTCGCCGGCGGCGGAGGCCATCTGGGCCAACGACGGCCAGAGCGGCCAGTTTCAGGCCCTTCCCGATGGTGGGGTTTGGCTGCGCCAGGGACGGCAGCTGATCCAGATCCGCGCCATCGCCGCCGATGGCCGTCGCCTCGACGGCCTGCGTATAGTCGTCACGGCACCGAGCCTCGATGCCGTCACCCGCATTCTGGAGGCGAAGGAAGCGCTCTACCGCAATGGTGCCTGGCAGCTGCGATCGGTCCAGAGCCATAGCTTGAGTGCGCAGCAGATCGTCTCCAGCGATACCTCCGAGGAGCCCTGGGATGTGCGTCTCGATCCTGAGACCTTGCGCAGCTTTTCTCACCCGACCCGCACCATGACCCTGCCGGCCCTTTGGGAGAGCTACCAGAATCTCCAGGGCAGCGTGCTCAGCATGAACCGCTTCGCGCTGGCTTTCTGGAAGCGGGTGACTTACCCCTGGGTCGGACTCGTCATGATCTGGCTGGTGGTCCCCCTGGTGACGCGTAACCCGCGTGGAGGAGGGCTTGCGGGCCGGATTTTGGCGGGCCTCGTGCTGGGTCTGGCCTTCCATTTTCTGACGGAGATGTCCGGTTTTATCAGTATCTCGGGAGGGATCCCTCCGGTCTTTGCCACGGTCTTCCCTTTGGCTCTGTTTGCCAGCGTGGCCTGGGGACTGCAGCGCTATTACCGCTGAGGATCTCGTTGCGGGAAGTTCAGAGATGGTTTTTAGGGATTTATTGCCTAATTAAGCGAGGACTCGAGTACGGGCTGGAGCGCAGCATGCCAGACCAAGGGAACGGAACATACGGCCGAAAGGGGCCGTTTTACGGGAGGGTTCGATGGAAAAGCCGCTGTTGATCTACAGGTTGCAGGAATATCACCAATGGCGGCAACACATTGCAGCGGCCGTCCAGGAGATGGCGCGATTCAGTCTGAGTCTGGAGCTGCTCCCGAGCGGGACCCTCCTGCGGATGGAGAATCTGGCTCAGGAGATACTCGATGACCAACTCAAAATATCCTTTTATGGCGAATTCGCCCGAGGTAAATCGGAGCTCATCAACGCGCTCTTTTTCCACGATTATGGAGCACGGCTCCTGCCTTCGGGCCCGGGTCAGACCACCATGTGTCCGGTGGAGATCCGGGCGACTTCGGGCCAAGCTGCCAGCCTCGAACTGCTGCCTATCCGTTCCCGGAGCCTGCGTGGTTCGGTAGAGCAACTCAAGCGTTCGCGCGAGCTGTGGACGGTACTGCCCCTGGACAGTGAAGCGGCGCAGGCCGCGGCCATGGGGCAACTGACCGAGACACTGTGTGTGGGACTGGGCGAGGCACGACGTTGGGGGCTCTGCCCGCCCTTGGATGGCGCCAAACCCGAGCAGAGCCAGTGCCCCTCCTGTGGCGATGGCAAGGTCCGCATACCTCGCTGGCGTTATGGGCTCCTGCGTCTGGACCATTCCGTCCTGCAAGCGGGCCTGGTCATCCTGGATACCCCCGGCCTCAATGCCCTGGGCAGTGAGGGGGATCTCGGCCTCGAGCTGGCGCGCGATGCCGATGCCGTGATCTTCGTGCTGGGGGCCGATACCGGCTTGACCCAGAGCGACCTGGAAATCTGGGAACAGGCCTTGGGGCGCAGTCCGCTGCTCAACCAGCTGGTGGTGCTCAACAAGATCGATACCCTCTGGGACGAACTGAAGCCTACGAGTGAAATCGATGCCATGGTGGAGCAGCAGAGCCAGAACGTGGCCCAGCGCCTCAATTTGCGCCCCGACCAGGTGGTTGCCGTATCGGCCCAGAAGGGGCTGGTTGGGCGCATTCGCAAGGACGAGGCGTTGCTGCACCGCAGTGGCCTGGAGCGTCTCGAACGTGCCATCGCCGAGGTCCTGTTGCCGGGCAAGCGCAAGGCCATCGAGGAGAATACCGGTCGGCTGCTGCGGCGCGTGCTGGTGGATCAGCAGGTGCTCCTGGACGAGCAGATCCAGAATCTGCGCGCGGAGATGGAGAGCATGCGCCGGCTGCAGGCACAGACCGGAGAGCAGTTGCCGCGCTTACTGGAGCGGCAGCGGAAATTGCTGGAGAGTTTCGCGCGCGATCGCAGCAGCTTTCTGCGCCGGCAGCAGGAATTCCTGGAGCTCTCCCGCACCTGGCTGCTGGAACCTCTGGCCATGGAAGGCCTGGACGGTCTGATCGAGGAGGCTCGGGCAGAACTCCTCGCTGCCTGGACCACCGTTGGCATCTACGATCGATTCACGCGCTTCTTCGCGGAGACCATCGCCCAGTTCGACCAGGCCCTGGAGCATGCCAACCGCCTGTCGGTTATGATGATGGAGGCCTATCAGGGGCTGGAGCAGCAGTATCTGCTGCCGCGTCTGGATACCGTTCCCTATGCGCTGCTGCCGCGGCGTGCCGAGCTCCTGTCCTTGGCCGACAGCTACGAGCGCTTCGGCAAACGTCTGGAAATTGCCGCGAAACCTCAGGGGGTAGTGGTCCGCAAGGCCTTCTTGAGTCTCGCGACCCAGATTCGCCGCTTTGTCGAGGCCACGCGCCGGGATCTGACGGCTTGGGTGGAGGAGGCTCTGGAGTTGATGAACCGACAGCTGATGATGTACGCCGAGCAGTCCGACGAGAAACTGCGCGCGCTGGAGTCCATCGTCGAGTCTTCCGTCAACATTCAGCCCCGGATCGAGTCCCTCATGAGCCGAGAGCAGACGCTACAGCGTCAGGCCCAGGAACTTCAGGCTCTGCGCGACCGTCTGCAAGGCCTTTTCCGCTGGACGGAGGAAGATCATCAGGGCCTTGCTGCCCTGCGTATGTCCTCCCGATGATGACCGGCGCGGCCGTGCGGGTCCTCGGCTGCGCCGCTGTCAGTGGGCTTGTGCCGCCTTCTGGCGGATGATTTCCTCGTCGAAGGCGCGATCCAGAGTTTCCGACAGCTTCAGCACCTTGCGGAACAAGACCGGATCGGAATCGTCCGCCTGGCTGCGCAGGCGCAGGGCCGCCAGACCATCGAAGCTGCGGGCGCGATCCACGGTGGCGTCGATACTATCGCAGCCGTTACCGGAATAGATGGCCATCAGGATTTCCTGCGCCAGCGGATCGGTCATCGTGCCGGCCTGGGCGGCGGCAAGCGCACCCTTGAGATCCTGTCCCGCAGTGAGGCTGTAGCCCAAGTGGGTGTCTAGAAACTGGATCAGTTCGGCGTAGGTCATATCTATTCTCCTGGAGGCTTGCGCGTGTGAAGGGATGCTCAGGTCGCCTGATGGGTGTATCGGTCTGCTTCCAGACCACTGTCCAAGGACAGGCCACAGAGGCTGGCCACTCGCTGAAAATAATACAGAAGGTCGATGGGAACGGTCACCCCGTCGAGAAAACGCAGGGCGTGAAAATCGGCCGTCAGGACGATGTCGATGAGGCTAGCATCACCCAGATAGAACTTTCTCTGCGCCAGGATGCGGGACAACTGTCGCAGGCGACCCAGGCGCTCCAGCTGTTGATAGGCGCCGTAGCGATCGTTGGCCAACGCCTCCGGCCCTTGGCCGAAGCGCCGCTCGCACTCCTGCCGGTACCAGTCGAAGTCCTCGGGATCGGCAGAAATCTCCGGATAGAGGGGGAGGATGGGTGCCAGCAGGCGCTGGCGTAGCGGCTCAAGTTCGGCGCGCCAGGCCACGAAAGCCGGCCATTCGGCCGCCAGCGCCGGGGGTGGGGGAGCGGTGTTGATTCGCGCGTCCAGTTCCGGTAGAGATTCCACGTCCCCGGTCCAGCACCGGTCGTTGGCGTCCACCAGCACCGGAAGGTCCGCAAAACCGAGATCGAAAGCCGTAGTCAGGTCCCGCAGCGGGCGCGGTTCCAGGCGCAGGGTCAGGCCGCGCCAGGCGCTGAGGAGCCGCAGGCGCAGGCCAGCCGAATCGGCGTAGCGGAAGTAAAGCACCGCCTCAGACAAGAGTCACCCGGGCGAGCACGGCCTGCCACTCGCTCTCGCTGATAGGCACGATGGACAAACGATTGCCCTTGCGCACCAAGGGGTTGTCGGCGAACTCGGGCATCTCCCGCAGCGTCTCCAGAGAGACGGGCGGCTGACAGTGGGCAAGGTAGGCGATGTCCACCAGATCCCAGCGTGGCGCATCAGGACGGGAGGCAGCATCGTAGTAGTGGCTCTGGGGATCGAATTGGGTGGGGTCTGGATGCGCTTCCGTCACGATCCGACCGAGGCCGACGATGGCCGGTGTTGCCACCCGCGAGTGATAGATGAAGACCTCGTCACCCCGGCGCATCTGCCGCAGAAAATTGCGCGCCTGATAGTTGCGGATGCCATCCCAAGGCTCCTGCCCGCGGGCCTTCAGATCGTCGAGGGAAAAGGCCTCGGGCTCGGTCTTGAGCAGCCAGTGGGCCATGACTCAGAGCCGAATCTCGAGCGTGCGGCCGAGACGCCGACCGATGAGCGTGCTGAGCACCTCCGCCAGACCTTTGCCGCTTTGCGTATCTTGCCAGCCATGCTCCGTCCGCTGGAAACGCGCCGGACCATCGCTGCAGGCGAGCCAGAGCTGCTCCACCGCCTCCTGCCGGTTGAGGATGATCTTGCTGGCGTCCGGAAGTTCCAGGGTCAGGACACTGTCCACCAGGTCGGCCTCCACCTCGGGGGCGCAGTCCTCCAATTGGCTGAGGACGGTCTCCAGGGTGCGTTCTACCGCGAGGGCGAAGCTTTCATCGGACATGCTGTTCTCCCGTAGGTAACCGCCACATGATGGCCCGAGCCGAAGATCGTCGCAAGCCACGTGCCCGGGTCAGGCCTGCTGCTCTCGCATGAGGCGCAGGAAGTCCTCACCAAAGTTCTCCAGCTTGCGTTCGCCGACACCGGGAATGGCAGCCAGAGCGGCGCGATCCCGAGGCCGGCGCCGATGGATCTCCTGCAGGGTGCTATCGTGAAAGATCACATAGGGCGGTACTCCCCGCGCTCGGGCCAGCTCCAGTCGCAAGGCCCGCAGCTGCTCCCAGAGCTCGTCCTGCGGAGTGCTGCTGCGTGGGTGCCCGGTAGCGCTCTTGGAGGGCTCTTCCGTCGCTGGTGCGCGGATCCAGACCTCCTCCTCGCCGCGCAGGACGGGTCGGGCGCGTGGACCGAGACAGAAGCCACCGTGTCCCTCAGGATGGGGCAGGATCTGCCCGCGCAGGGCCAGGTGGCGAAACAGGCTGCGCCAGGTGTTGGCCGGAAGGTCGCGACCGATGCCGAAGACGGACAGCTCGTGGTGTCCGAAGGAACGCAGGCGCGGATGGTCCCGCCCCATGAGCACGTCGATGAGGTGCTGGATGCCGAAGCGCTGACCGGTGCGGTGCACCGCCGACAGTGCCTTCTGGGCAGCCTCACTGGCATTCCAGACGGCCGGCGGCGAAATACAGTTGTCGCAGTTGCCGCAAGGCTGCTCCCGCAGTTCACCAAAGTAGGCCAGCAGCTCGCGACGGCGGCAACCGATGGTTTCGCACAGGCCGAGCATGGCCTCCAGGCGCTCCAGTTCCAGAGCCTTGTGGGCTGCGTCGGCCTCCGACTGCTGAATCATCTGGCGCAGCTGCACCACGTCCTGGAGCCCGTAGTGGAGCCAGGCATCGGCGGCCAGACCATCCCGCCCGGCGCGGCCCGTTTCCTGGTAGTAGGACTCGAGACTCTTGGGCAGATTGAGATGGGCGACGAAACGTACGTCCGGCTTGTCAATGCCCATGCCGAAGGCAATGGTAGCCACGACGATACGGACTTCGTCGTTCTGGAACATGGCCTGATGCCGGCGGCGGGTGGCGGCGTCCAGACCGGCGTGGTACGGCAAGGCCGACAGCCCATGCTCCTGGAGCCATTGGGCCGTTTCTTCTACCCGCTTGCGCGAGAGGCAATAGACGATGCCGGAATCCTCGGCATGGTGCTGGCGGATGAAATGCAAGAGCTGCTGGCGACCGCTTTCACCACCACTTTGCAGCCGATAGTGGATATTGGGTCGATCGAAGGAACGCTGGAATACCGGCGCCTGCAGCAGGCCCAGACGGCTGCGGATCTCCTCGCGGGTGCGAGGGTCGGCCGTGGCCGTCAAGGCGACGCGGGGAACCGTGGGAAAGCGCTCGTGCAAGAGCTGCAGGCGCAGGTACTCGGGGCGGAAATCGTGTCCCCACTGAGACACACAGTGGGCCTCGTCGATGGCAAAGAGATTGATCTGCAGACGCGCCAGAAGCCGCAGACTGCGCTCCTGCAGGAGCCGCTCCGGTGCCACATAGAGGAGTTTCACCCGACCTTCGCCCAGGGCCTCCTCGATGCGCTGGGTATCACCGGCGTCCAATCCCGAGTGCAGGGCGTAGGCGGTCACTCCATACTGCTGCAGTGCCTGGACCTGGTCCTCCATCAGCGCGATGAGGGGTGAGATCACCACGGCGGTGCCCGGCAGAGTCAGGGCCGGGACCTGATAACAGAGGGATTTCCCGCCTCCCGTCGGCATCAGGACCAGGGCATCGCCACCGTCCAGAAGCCTGGCGATGACCTCATCTTGAGGCGGGCGGAAGTCGCTGAAGCCAAAGACCTGCTGCAGCACCTCGCGCGCGGACTGCAAGGCGTCGACCATAATCCCGCTCAGGGCTGAAACCCGCCCGCCGCGGGGGAGCGCAGCAAATTGGTGGCTGCCGCGCTCAAGGACGCGAAGACGAAGACCATCGCGGCGCAGAGAAATACTGCGAGATACAGCAGCACAAGGAGTGTTATGAGAATCTTGGCCAGTACCATCGCGCCAAGCAACTTCAGACCAGCGCCCAGGAGGGCCGCCAAGAGGGCAAAAGCAAGACCAAGCACGATGGCGCCCAAAAGGACGAAGAGGCCAAGGACCAGGGGTAGAAACAGCCAGCGCAGGCGATCGCCATAAATGCGTACAGCCAGGCGATAGGCCTCGGCAGGCGAGCATCCGCCACCGGCATACAGGGCATAGGCGTACTGGTACCAAGGGGACACCAGAATACCTAGGAGCACGATCAGGAGATAACCAGGACTGAAAAAGAAGTGGAGTACCTCGCTGGGGGGAGATCCCGGAGGTGGTGTCGGATAGAGGAGGTGGATGATCAAGGCGTATAGCGCGGGGAGAAGTGCGATGAGCCAGGTATTGGAGCGTATCAGCCAGCCGCTGAAGGCAGCGATGCTGGGCCGATCGCCCGCCAGGGCAAGACTGATGGCTCGGAAGAATGCCGCGATCCAGACGTTGAGGGCAAGAAAGAGCATCAGCTGCCAGAGAAGATCCAGACGAGGAAGAAACTTCTGCAGAAGTGCCACGACGATGAGGGGCAGCAGCGCCAGCAGCCCCGCCAGGAGACAGAGCCACAGGAAGGACCAGAAGCGTTGACGTAGCAGGCGCCATCCCAGGCCCATGGCTTCGCCATAGCCGCGCGCGGCGGGAAGATTCAGGGTTTCCACGATCTTTCATCCTTTGCAATAGAGGGCTTGAGCATCAATCCGCGGTCTCTGGCCGGGCGTAGGCGGGGCATGCCACCTGAACGATGGTGATGGGTAGTGGTGCGATGCGTGCCGCGCTGAGCTGCCGACCCCAGACACAGCCGCTGTCCAGAGCCAGCAGACGCGGCTCCTGGAGCAGCCCCTGTGTGGCCCAGTGTCCGCAGACGACGGCGACTTCCGGCTGACGTTCGCGAAATAGCTGGTGCCAGGGCAGATAGTCCGCGTCCGGCGGTGCCTTGCTGGGCCAGAAGAAGCGTCCATCGGGCCGCACCCGCCGGGCACGGGTAAAGACTGCGACGCGGAAGCGCTGCGCATCCATTTCATCGCGACAATCCTGCCAGCGCTCTGGCGCCGGCGCCTCCCATAAGGCCTGGAGAAATCTGCGCCACTGCCGACCCTGCAAAGCACGCTCCACCTCCTGGGCATGTCCCAGAGCCGTCGCCGGCGACCAGTCTGGGTGGATGGCCGCGTGCACCAGCAGCCAGGGTGCCTCCGGCAATTCCCGCAGCAGCGGTGCCTGGCGCAGCCAGTCCATCCAGACGTCCACATCCTTTTCTGCCAGCAATGGCCCAAGGGTATCGCTCTTTTTGGCGGGCACGATGCCGGCCCAGCGCGACAGGGCATAGAGATCGTGGTTACCCAATACGAAAGCCACCTGCTCCCGCAGATCCCACAGCCGTCGCATCACCCCGGCGCTGTCGGGCCCCCGGTTGACGAGGTCGCCGGCGAGATAGAGACGATCCTGTGCGGGTTCGAAGCCCACCGCATCCAACAGGCGCTCCAGTGCGTCGCGACAACCCTGGACGTCGCCCACGGCGTAGACCGCCCCCGGGACCTCAGACAACGCCGCCATCAGTAGGTGATGACCTGATCGCTCATCTTGCTGACGCGCACGAGCTCCTTCATCCCTGCCGAAACCACCCCTTCCAGTAGTTGCCGAGCGGTATCCCGTGGCAGCCACTCGAGGCCGACGGCACGGATTTCACCCCCCAGTTCCCGAATCTCTGCCAGCAGGTCGCGCTGGATGAGGTGTCGCGGGGAGCGGTCTTCACCATCGGCCAGAGCGAGGGGCAGGGCGTCCTGGGTCAGGAATATGCTGATCCCAATCTCGTCTGCCAGGGCGCTGGCCGCCATGCGCAGGGCCTGCAGGACGGGATTGCCATCGGCATCGGGATGGGATTTGATGATGAGGGTCCAGTGCATCCAAGCTTCCTGCGTGGCAACGTCTGTCCCTGTCCCGAGGAAGGACAGGGCGGTGAATGGGCATGTGGCAATGCGGCCTGTGGCGATGACCTAAAGATTAGCATAATCGCCCGCTTCCTGAAGGGCTCCGCGCCCTCCCATGGCGGTCGCCGCCGCGGGTCCTGGGCTCAGCGCTGCGATGGTGGCCTGCACCCATGACGTGCGCCCCCATGGCCGCGTATGCGCTTCTTCGGTTACACTGACGCCGACCCTTTCGACACAGAGCAGGAAATGGCATGGCTGAGCAAGAACCCACCTTCATGATCGAACGCATCTACGTCAAGGACCTGTCCTTCGAGTCCCCCAACGCCCCTGCGGCCTTTGCCATGACCGAGGCACCCAGCGTCGATGTCGGGCTCAACACCAATACGCAGACCGTGGACGAGGCCAATGGACTGACGGAGGTCACCCTGACGGTGACGGTCGCGGCCAAGGGCGGTAGCACCACCTATTTCGCCGTGGAAGTCCAGCAGGGCGGCCTGTTCCGTCTGCAGAACATTCCCGAAGAGCATCTGCCCATACTGCTGGCCGTGCACTGTCCCACCATCCTCTTCCCCTACGCTCGGGAGGTGGTGGCGGACCTCGTCAGCCGCGGCGGTTTCCAACCTCTGCACCTGCACCCTGTCAATTTCGAAGCCTTGTACCAGCAGGCACAACAGGAGCAGGGCCAGCACACCACCCAGTAAATGTCCCACTGGCTCGTCTGCGGGGCGGGACACTGGGGCACGGCGTTGTCCGTCTACACGGCGCGCCGTGGCATTGCCACCCAGCTCTGGGGGCATCGGCGGGAGCACCTTCCCGGCACGGACGCGGATCTTGCGCCGATCTTTCCCGGAGTACCGGTGCCGCCGGGGCTCCGGATCGTCGCCGAGCTCGAGCCTGCCCTGGCGGATGCCGAGGTCTGGCTCATCGCCGTTCCCAGTCACGCCCTACGCGGGCTTCTGCGCCGTCTGCGGGCGGCGGGTGCGCCAGCCCCAAGGGCTCTGTTGCTGGCCAGCAAGGGACTGGAGCTGGACAGCGGCGCCCGTCTCGATGCGGTGGTGCAAGAGGAGTATCCACAGGCGCCGCTGCTGGTCCTCTCCGGACCCAGCTTTGCCCAGGATCTTCTGGCGGGACGGCCCCTGGCCATGACCCTGGCCGGGACGGATCCCGAAATCCGGGAAGCGCTCCTGCAGCGTCTGCGCAGCGCCCAGCTGCGGCTTTACCCCAGCGAGGACGTCGCCGGGGTCTGCCTTGCCGGCGCCATCAAGAATGTCCTCGCCATAGCCGCGGGCATCTGCGATGGTCTGGGCCTTGGCGAAAGCGCCCGCGCCGCCCTCATCACCCGCGGACTGGCGGAGCTGGAACGCATCGGCACGGCACTGGGGGGCCAGCACGACACCTTCAGCGGGCTCGCGGGCGCCGGGGATCTGATCCTGACCGCCAGCAGTGATCTGTCCCGCAATCGCCGCCTGGGCGTCGCCCTCGGTCAGGGCCTCAGCCTGGACGCGGCGCGTGCGCGTATCGGCGAGGAGGTGGAAGGTGTGCGCAGCAGTCGCGCGCTGTATCGGGTAGCGCAGGAACTGGGGGTGGAGGCACCCATCAGCGAGCAGGTCTATCGCGTGCTCCACGAGGGGGAGTCGCCGCAACGGGCCAGTGTGGCCCTGATGCAGCGCGGGCTGGAGCGCGTGGCGCCGGTGCTGGCGTCCCGGCCCATGGGTTGACCGTGGCCATATTCCGTCTGCCCGGCGCGACCGGTGCGAACAAGCGCGTCCCTTTCGCTCCTTTCCGCACCATCGGCTTTCTCCTGGTACAGTTCGTGGTCCTCGCCCTCCTGCTCCTGGGGGTGCTGTTGGTGCATACCAACCAGGACCTCGCCACCTTGGACGCCTACACCGCCTATATGACCCAGCTGACGCAGATCGAGGCCGAGGCGAGCCGGACCTGGGCCGATTCCGGCAGTGGTCCGGCTCTGGAACAGTTGCGCCGGAGCCTCGCCCAGATGCCGCCGCAGCTGCTGCGCCACCAGGGCGACCAGCAGGCTTTGGAGCACCTGCGCGCACTGGCAGCGCAGCCTGCCGCCCACAACTTCCCGCAGGTGATGGCGGCCTTGGCAGATCTCAGTCTCAGCGAACACCGCCGCGGTTGGCACCTGGTCCTGGCCGCTGGCCGCGATGCGCGCTATACCCTCATAGGCACGGGTGTCGCCCTCCTGGCTTTCATGATCTTTGTGCTGGTCACTCTGGCCTTTTTCCGACTGCGCATCCTGCGACCCCTGCGTCGCCTGCAGGAGGCCATGCATTCCCTGGAGGTAGGTGCTTTCGCGCGGGTTGCGGAAGGCCAGGCGGATCCCGGCATCAGTCCGCTGCTGCATTACTACAATCAGATGGTGGGTCGCCTGGAGGAGTTGGAGCGGCAGCGGCGGCAGTATCTCCAGGATCTGCAGCGCGAGGTGCATCAGGCCGCGCATACCCTCATTGCCCAGCAGGCCGCCATGGCGCGCTCCGAGCGTCTCGCCGCCGTGGGCGAAGCGGCGGCGGCGCTCGCCCACGAACTGCGCAATCCTCTGGCAGGTCTGCAGGTGGGGTGCGCCAATATCCGTCGGGAGATCGAGGATGCGGAAATCAATGAGCGCCTCGGGCTCATGGAAGAAGAGCTGCGCCGCGTCAGTCGCCTCTTGGACCAGCAGTTGCGCGGAGCCCGCCAGGCGCAGGAGAGCGGCCAGTGGGTAGAGCCTGCCGCCACCCTGGAATCCCTCATCAACCTGCTGCGCTACCAGGTGCCGGGCAATATCCGTCTGATCCTGCGGGCAGATGCCACCGGCCCTTGCCTCCTGCCGTTAGACCACTTTCGTCAGGCGATCCTGAATCTCCTCCTCAACGCCATTCAGGCTCTGGGCAGTGAGGGCGGCGAGATCCAGGTGGCGCTCACGCGGCGCGAGCAGGATCTGGAACTGGCTGTCTGCGACAACGGCCCAGGCTTTCCCGAGGCGCTCCTGCGCGAGGGTATCCGGCCCTTTGCCAGCACTCGCGAGCAGGGTACCGGGCTCGGCCTGTCCATGGTGCGTCGCTTCGTTCGCAGTCTGGGCGGCAGCATTGAGCTGGCCAATGCCGAACCACAGGGCGCCAGAGTGGTCTTACGGCTGCCCTGTCCTGAAAAAACTGTGAAGGAGCCCCTCTGAATGGCCGACCCGCTGCTCATCATTGAAGACGAGATCTTTCTGGGGCGGGAGATGCGTCGCTATTTCGAGAAAGAAGGCTGGGAAGTCCATTGGGTCGAGCGTATCGCCGACGCCGAGCAGATCCTCAAGGAAGGTCTCAATCCCCTGGTCACCCTGGCGGATCTCAACCTGCCAGACGGCAACAGCCTGGATCTCCTGGAAAAAACCCGCGAGCGCGGGGGTGGCGGTGAATGGATCTTCCTGACCGCCTATGGCAGCGTGCCCGATTCCGTCCGCGCCCTGCGCTTGGGGGCCTACGATTTCCTGGAAAAGCCTTGCGAGATGGAACGGCTCGACATGGTGCTGCGCTCGGCGGCGCGCGGTGCGCGGGCTCAGCGGCGGGTGGCGGACGATACCAGTCAGCGCTCCCAGCGCTATCACCCCAACAGCTTCCTGGGGGACAGCCCTGCCGCTCAGCGCGTGCGGGAGATCCTGGGGCGTCTGGGACAGGTCCCCTACAGCGCCCTGATCATCTCGGGCGAAACGGGCACCGGCAAGGGCCTTGCGGCGCGTATCCTGCACTACAGCGGGCAGCGCTCCGATGGTCCGCTGATCGAGCTGAACTGCGCCGCCCTGCCGCGGGAGCTGCTGGAGTCGGAGCTTTTCGGTTACGAACCCGGCGCGTTCACCGGCGCCAGTTCGCGCCACCGCGGGCTCGTCGAGCAGGCGCACGGTGGCAGTCTCTTTCTGGACGAGATCTCGGAGATGGACCTGGATCTGCAGGCCAAGCTCCTCAAGGTCATAGAAGACAAGAGTCTGCGGCGTCTCGGCGCAGATCGCGTACAGCAGGTGGACGTCCGCTTCCTGGCCGCCAGCAACCGCGACCTGGACGCCATGGTCGCGGCGGGGCGCTTCCGCGCCGACCTCTATCATCGCCTCAGCGTCGTCCGCCTCGAACTGCCGCCCCTGCGCGAGCGCAAGCAGGATCTGCGCATCCTCGTTCCCCACTTCATTGGCGAATTCAATGCCCAGGCGGGCAAACGCGTGCGCTACGTGAGCCCGGCGGTCTGGGAAGCCTTGGAAGCCTACGACTGGCCCGGCAACGTGCGCGAGCTGCGCAACGTGGTAGAGCGGGGCGTGCTGTTTTCCGAGGGCGAGGAGCTGCCGCTGGAGTGGCTGCAACTGCCCGGACGTGCGGCGCCATCGTGTCCGGCGCCGGGCGCCTGTCCCGTTCAGGACGAGGGACAGATCGTCCTGCCTATCGATGGCAGCATGGACCTCGACAGCATGGAGCGCCTCATCCTGCAGCGGGTCCTGCAGCGGACCGACCACAACGTGACGCAGGCGGCGCGGATCCTGGGCGTCACCCGCGAGACGCTGCGTTATCGCATCCGCAAGTATGCGTTGATGGAAGACGGCGACACCTGACTTTGACGCCGCCCCAGCCGGCGCGCTACACTCCGCGACACGGAGAGATGGCCGAGAGGCTGAAGGCGCTCCCCTGCTAAGGGAGTATGGGGCTAAACACTCCATCGAGGGTTCGAATCCCTCTCTCTCCGCCACTCCGCTCAATGCCTTGGAAGCTCCGCGAGCTCAGTCCAAAAGCTTTTCCGAATCGGTTGGGCGCCTCGGCTCCTGGTCGCTTAGTCTTCACGATACGCCGACCCCCACGGTTGGCAACTACCTCAGCACCATGGATCCACCCCAGCCATCCCTCGTCATTCGGTGCCTTGGGCCGTCCCTGGATGGGCGCCATTGCCGAGAGTCAATGGCTCGGGGTCTATCACCTTTCGGTGATCACTCCTGGGTGATCGCCCCTTGAATTTGGTCGCCGTCATCCCCACTTGCGACCCAGCGTCCAACGGATATCCCAGGCAGGAGACGACATGAGCACCGAAAAAGAAACGATGCCCTTTCAGGCGGAAGTGCAGCAGCTTCTGCAACTGATGATCCATTCCCTCTACTCGAACCGGGAAATATTCCTCCGCGAGCTGCTGTCCAATGCCTCCGACGCCTGCGACAAGCTGCGCTTCGAGGCCCTGTCCGATCCGGCGCTCTTGGAGGGCGACGCGGAACTGCGGGTGGATGTGGATTGGGACGAGCAGGCAGGTACCATCATCGTCCGCGACAACGGCATCGGCATGAACCGCGACGAGGTCATCGCCAATATCGGCACTATCGCCAAGTCCGGGACGCGGGAGTTCTTCTCGCGTCTGAGCGGCGATCAGGCCAAGGATGCGCAGCTCATCGGTCAGTTCGGTGTCGGTTTCTACTCCGCTTTCATCGTCGCCGACCGTGTGACGCTGTCCACGCGCCGGGCCGGCATGGGTGCCGAGCACGGCGTGCGCTGGGAGTCCGACGGTACCGGCGCCTATACCCTGGAAACGGTGACCCTGCCCGCGCGCGGCACAGAGATCGTGCTGCATCTGCGCGATGAGGACCGTCAGGAGCTACTCAGCCCCTGGAGGCTGCGCTCCATCATCAGTAGATATTCGGACCATATTCCCTTACCCATCCGCATGCGCAAGATGGGCGAAGATGGCAAGCCCAGCGCGGAGTGGGAGACCGTCAACAAGGCCTCGGCCCTCTGGCAGCGTCCCAAGTCGGAGATCAGCGATGCGGAGTACCAGGCTTTCTACAAGCACATCAGCCACGATTTTGGTGAGCCCCTGGCGTGGACCCACAATCGCGTCGAGGGACGGCTGGAGTACACCACGCTCCTGTACATCCCCAGCAAAGCGCCCTTCGATCTTTGGGACCCCAAGCAGACCCACGGTATCAAACTCTACGTCAAACGCGTTTTCATCATGGACGATGCCGAGCAGCTGCTGCCGCGCTACCTGCGCTTCGTCCGCGGAGTCATCGACTCCGCCGACCTGCCCCTCAACGTATCCCGGGAGATTCTGCAGGGTAATCGCGTCATCGAGCAGATCCGCTCCGGCGTCACCAAGCGCATATTGGGCCTTCTGGAGCATATGGCCAGCACCGAGGTCGATAAGTACCAGACCTTCTGGAACGAATTTGGACGTGTCCTCAAGGAGGGGCCGGGCGAAGACTTCGGCAACCGCGAACAGATCGCAAGACTCCTGCGCTTTGCCAGCACCCACAGCGACACCGAGGTCCAAAACGTCTCTTTGGCGGATTATGTCGGGCGGATGCAGGAGGGGCAGGATAAGATCTATTACATCACCGCCGACTCTTTCCTCGCCGCCAAGAACAGCCCGCAACTGGAGCTACTGCGCAAAAAGGGTATCGAAGTCCTGCTCCTCAGCGATCGGGTGGACGAATGGCTGACCAGCCATCTGCAGGAGTTCGAGGGCAAGCGATTGGTGTCCGTGGCCAAGGGCGAACTCGATCTGGGTTCCATCGAATCGGAAGAGGAGCGCAAGGCACAGGAAGAAACGGAAAAAGCCGCGCAGGGTCTTGTCGAGCGCATCCGCGCTGCCTTGGGGGATCGGGTGGAAACGGTCCGGGTATCCCACCGTCTGACCAGCTCGCCGTCCTGCATTGTGCTCGGCGAGCGTGACATGGCCCTGTACATGCAACAATTGCTGAAGCAGGCCGGGCACGAGATGCCGAGCAGCAAGCCGATCCTCGAGATTAATCCGCAGCACCCGATGCTCGAGCGGATTGCGGAAGAGACGGATGAAACCCGCTTTGCCGACTGGTCGGCCTTGCTGCTGGACCAGGCCATCCTGGCCGAGGGCGGGCAACTGGAAGATCCGGCCAGCTTTGTCGCGCGCCTGAACCAGTTGATGTTGGCCCTGGCCCGATAGGGCCATCGCCACCCCGCGCAGGGCGCCCTGGAGGCGCTGCCGTGCATTTCCTCGGGTCGTTGCGTCGCGGGTGGCGGCAGCGTCTTGTCGCTGGGCGTAGGCTCGTGTTAACCTTCATAACATGATTCTATGCTCTAGCAAAAAAGCTGATAGATTCGTGGTGAGTGCTGTGGCGACTGCCTGCTCCCGAATGGGCCTTCGGTCGCTCCTGCTCGGTCTTCTCTCGGTTTCCGCGGCATATGCCGATCATCGTCCACAGGGCTTCAGCGGCGACCTGGGTCTGGGTGCCAGCAGCAGCACAGGTACCAGCCAAGCTCTGAACATCAGCACGCAGGACGCGCTCTACTGGTTGCGTGGGCCCTGGTCCAACAACACCCACCTGTCCTACAACTACTCCCGCTCCGACGGGGTGACCAGCGCCGATCGGCTGGCCGTCGCCAATCAGACCAAATACCTTTTTGCAGCCGAGCAGTACGCCTTTGGCAACATCGGCTACGTGCGTAATCGTTTCGACGGTTATTACTATCGTCTCGATGAGACGGCTGGCTATGGACACTACCTGCATTTTGGCCCCGACATGCGTCTGGCCCTGGAAGCGGGCGTGGGTGCCCGGGAGTCCCATCGCATCGGCGGGCTCGCTCGCGTCGCGCCCATAGCCCGATTCAACGCGGCTTACCGCTGGCAATTCAGCAAGGCCGCCAAACTGGAAGAGACCCTGGATGCCGTCGTCGCCGCTTACGGTGGTAACACTTACGAGTCGGTACTGGCCCTGGATAGTCCCCTCTACGGTGCACTGGGTATGCGCTTTTCCTTTACCGCAACCTACAACACCCAGACCCAGCCCGGGTATCGGCACTTCAATACCCTCACCGCAGTGAATCTGGTATATCATTTCTGAAGTGTCGTTCTTCTGAAGGTGAATCCATGCCCCGTCCCTCCGGCAGAGATGCCCAGACTCTGCGTCCCATCGAAATCATCCGCTCCTTCACCAAGTATGCCGAGGGTTCCGTGCTTATCGCCTGTGGCGACACTCGGGTGCTCTGCACGGCGAGCGTCGAGGACAAGGTTCCGCCTTTCCTCAAGGGGCAGGGGCGCGGCTGGATCACCGCCGAATACGGTATGTTGCCGCGCTCGACCCAGGAGCGCATGCCGCGAGAGGCAGCCAAGGGCAAGATCGGCGGACGCACTCACGAGATCCAACGCCTCATCGGACGGAGTCTGCGCGCCGCCGTGGATCTCGAAGCCCTGGGCGAGCGCACGGTCTGGGTCGACTGCGACGTACTGCAGGCCGACGGCGGTACCCGCACGGCCAGCATCACCGGCGCTTGTCTGGCCCTTGCCGAAGCGCTGCACGGCCTGCAGCAGCGCGGAGTGCTGAAGCAGAATCCCTGGCGGCACTGGGTGGCGGCGGTGTCCGTGGGTATCCGCGAGAACGAAGCCATTCTTGACCTCGACTATGCCGAAGACAGCACCGCCGAGGTGGACATGAACGTGGTGATGACCGACGACGGGCGTTTCGTCGAGGTGCAGGGTACCGCCGAAGGTGCTGCCTTCAGCGCGGCTCAGATGGCCGACATGTTGCTGCTGGCGCGGCGTGGCATCGATCGGCTCATCGCTCGGCAGAAATCCGAGTTTCCCCATTGGTCCTGAATCGGTTGTGGCTACTGGCCACCCGCAATCGCGGCAAGGTCGCGGAGATGGCGCCCTTGCTGGCAGGCTACGGGGTGCAGCTGCGCACCCTCGCCGATCTGGACCTGCCGAGCCCTGAAGAAAACGGCCAGAGTTTCCTGGAGAACGCGCTGCTCAAGGCGCGCGCGGGGTTCGAGGCTACGGGTCTGCCGACCCTTGCAGAAGACTCGGGGCTGTGCGTGCCGGCCCTGGGTGGTGCTCCCGGAATCCACTCGGCACGTTTTGCCGGCGAGGATGCCGATGATGCTGCCAACAATCGCCTGCTGCTGGAGCGTATGGGCGGCTTGCTTGGCGCGGAACGCGCCGCTCACTATCACTGCTGCATGGTGCTGCTGCGTCGTGCCGACGACCCGGAGCCTCTGGTAGCCCAGGGACTGTGGTCCGGGAGCATTGCCGACGAGCCTCTGGGCACTGGCGGCTTCGGTTACGATCCGATATTCATCCCGCACGGCGACCTGCTTACTGCGGCGCAGATGGGGCCTGAGATCAAAGGAAAACGCAGCCATCGTGCCATGGCCCTGCAGAGCTTGGTTGGGCTGCTGGCTGCGCTCTATCCCGCCCAGCCACTCTCGCTCAAAGCCTGACGCAGGCGCAGCAGGGCCCGGACCTGCAACTGGCGGACCGCCTCACGGCTGACCCCCAGACGCTCGGCAATGGCCTCCAGGGTCATGGGCGCGTCGCCGTGCAGGCCAAAGCGGTAGATCATGACCTCGCGCTGTTTCTCGTTGAGGAGTTTGAGGTGCTCCCGTAGCGCGCGTACGCTGGCATCGCGATCGTAGTCTTGGGCCGGGGAGGCAACGTCGCCCACCACCTGCTCGATGCGACTTGGGCCGTCTTCCATTTCCTCGTCGAGGGAGCAGACCCGTACATCGGCAAAGTCCAGGGCCCGCATGGTGCTGTCCCGTACCCCCAGGGCCTCGCGGCGCTGGGCGCGCTGGGCCTCGTGACCGTCGACCTCGTCCAGGGATTTCTGCTGCAAGGCGTGCAGGGACTTTGCCAAGTAGTCCGGCAGGCGGATGAAGCGCGCCCGGATCAGTGCCCTTTGCATGGCCTCGCGGATCCACCAGGTAGCATAGCTGGAAAAGCGGGTTCCCATTCCCTCCTGAAAGCGGTCCACGGCCCGCATCAGCCCCATGTAGCCTTCCTGGACCAGGTCCTCCTGGCTGAGCCCTTTGTTGCGGTAGGAGCGGGCAATGGCGCGGACCAGTGGCATGTGCGCAGAGACGATGGTGGCACGAGCGCCCTCGTCGCCCTTGCGGATCTGGGCGATGACGGCAGATTCCTGTTCCGGGCTGAGGAAGGGGCCATTTTCCTGAAGCGGCAGCAGATCTTGGGGAATATCGGGTTCCTGGGCTTGCGGCAAGGCCTTCGGTAGACGGTGGGATCGAGCTTTGGCACGGGCAGGCATGGCGTCTTCCTTCAATGGACTGCGAACCTGGAGAATCCAGTCTAACAACATTCGCTAATGCATTATTTTTCAACCAGTACGGTGTGATTATTAGGATTCTTTTGCACGCCTTTGTCAAGTTTTTGCGACAACCTGTAGCCAAGGGTCATCACTATCCGGATTTTTGACTCGATCCATGGCCCCATGTATGATCTAGGCCCCATTATCCTGCCTAACCAACGGAGAGGTATCGCTTTTCATGCCAACCATTCGCGTCAAAGAGAATGAGCCTTTTGAAGTTGCCCTGCGTCGTTTCAAGCGTTCCTGCGAAAAAGCCGGCGTGCTCACGGAAGTGCGGCGGCGGGAGTTCTACGAGAAGCCGACAGAAGAACGCAAGCGCAAGGCCGCAGCGGCGCGCAAGCGTGCCCTGAAGCGGATGCGGCGGCAGCAGATGCGTCTGGTGCGGATGTACTGATGTCTCTGCGCGAGCAGATTCAAGAAGCGATGAAAGACGCCATGCGTGCGCGGGAAAGCGAGCGCCTGGTGACGATCCGTATGCTCCTGGCCGCCATCAAGCAGCGCGAGGTGGATGAGCGGCAAGAGATGACGGATGCCGATGTCCTTGGCATCGTTGATAAACTCATCAAGCAGCGCAAGGATTCGGCGCAGCAGTTTCGGGACGGTGGTCGTCCGGAACTGGCAGAAAAAGAGGAGCGGGAGATCGAGATACTCCAAACCTTCCTCCCCGCGCCCTTGACCGCTGCCGAAATCGACGCTGCCGTCCGTGCCGCGGTGGCCGAATCGGGTGCGGTAGGGCCCAAAGAGATGGGCAAGGTGCTGGCCCTGCTGCGTCCACAGATGCAGGGTCGAGCAGACATGGCGCAGGTCGCCGATCGGGTCAAGGCGCTGCTCACCCCCTGAATTCCATGGCTGAGGCGACAGAGCGGTCGCCCGATCCAGCGTGGACGACCTGGCTTATGCTCGATGGTCCGGCCCTCTTGGATGCCTGGACCCAAGCCTGCGCGCACGAATACGGGCGCCGCGACGCTACCGCACGGCTGCCCTGGGTAAGCCTTGCGCAGGTGCGAGAGCGTCTGCACTGGAGTTTCTGTGTGCAGGAACGCGACCGCCAGGGCGTCAGCGCACCGACGGCGGCTCTTCCGGACATAGCATCCCTGCTGCAGCTGGCGCAACGGCCGGGAGCGGTGCTCTCGGGTAAGGAGTTGCTGCAGATTCTGCGGATTGTCGAAGAGCAGGGGCGCTACGCCGATTACCTGCAGGCCGTGACCGACGACCTGCAGCACTGGGCAGCGTCGGTGGCTCCCGATGCCGCCCTGTTACAGATGCTGGCGCGCTCCCTGGACGCCGATGGCGTGCTCCAGGACAGCGCCAGTCCGGAACTTGCGCGCCTGCGCCAGGACCTGCGGCGGGCGCGGGATACCCTGCAGCAGCAGCTGAACGCGACCCTGCGCGATCCTCGCTGGCGGGATTTCTGGCAGGATCCCGTGGTCGTCCAGCGCAGCGGCCGCTTCCTGCTGCCGCTGAAGATCCAGTTCAAGGGGCGCTTTCGCGCCATCATCCACGATCGCTCCGCCAGTGGCGGCACCCTGTTCGTGGAACCGCTGGATGCCGTGGACGCCAACAACCGCCTCTGGGAGGTGGAGCGGGCGGTGTTGGAGGAGCAGGATCGGATTCTTCAGGAGCTGACGCGGCGCGTAGGTCAGGCGGCCGAAGCCATCCGCGCGGCGCTCGTGTGCATGGGTCGGATCGAGGCCACGCGGGCGGGTCTGGAGCTGGCGGCGGCCTGGGGCGGTGAGCTGCTGCCGGTCCAGGCCGAATCTCAGTTCGACCTGCGCGACCTGCGCCACCCATTGCTGGCCCTGCGCCATCCCGACCGGGTCGTCGGCAACGCCCTGGCCCTGGGCCAGAGTCAGCGGCAGCTGGTCATCACCGGTCCCAACGCCGGAGGCAAGACGGCGCTACTGAAGGCCCTTGGGCTTTGCCACCTGCTGGCCTATCTCGGCCTGCCGGTGCCGGCCCGTGGGCAGCTGGGCTACTTCACCCAGATCCTGGCCGTGATCGGCGATGCCCAGGATATTCAGGCCGATCTCTCGACCTTCTCGGCCCAGCTGGAGCGCCTGCGGCGAGTGCTCGGCCAGGCCGACGCGCACAGCCTGCTGCTCTTGGACGAACTCGGCAACGGCACCGACCCCCGGGAGGGTGCTGCGCTTGCGCGGGCTATCGGCAGCGAGCTGCTGGAGCGCGGAGCCCTTACGGTCCTGACCAGCCATATGGAGGCGCTCAAACGCTACGCCCTGGAGCGTCCGGAGATCCTGCTCGGGGGCATGGGTTTCGACGTGCAGGCTTTGCGCCCCACCTATCGCCTGCAGCTGGGGATGGGTGGGGCCAGTCACGGTCTTGCCATCGCCCGCCGGCTGGGTCTGCCCAGTTCGGTGCTGGATCGAGCCGAGGCGATCCACGCCAGCGAGCAGGAGGATTGGGAACTCTGGGAGACTCGCCGAGAGAGCCTGCTGCAGGAGGCGCAGCAGGAGCGGCTTGAGGCAGAACGCCTGCGCGCCGAGGCCGAGCAGCTGCAGGCGCGTTGGCGGAAGGAGCAGGAGCTGGCCGCCGCCGCGCGGGAGCGTGCCGCGGAGGAGGCCCGACGCCAGTGGGAAGCGCTACTCGCCCGGGCGCGGGCAGAAGTGCGGGCGGCCATTGCCGCACTCAAGGCCGGACGGGATACCGCCGCGGCGACGGCGCGACTCGATGCGCTGGATGCCGAACTGCGCCCTGCCGCCACTGCTGCCCCCCAAAAGCTTCCGGCAGCTGGCGATCGCGGGCTTTTTTTGCCTTTGCGGCAGGCCGTGGAGGTGCTGCGGGTGGACGCCTCAGGCCAGAGACTGCAGATCGAGATCCGCGGCAAGCAGCTGTGGATACCCTTGGAACAGTTCCAGCTGGATCCGGGGGCGACGCTGGCCGAAGAGCGAGGTGGCAGCCACTACCGCGCGCCCGAATCGCACCCCTGGCGTCTGGATCTGCGCGGGCAGCGACGGGATGTCGCGCGCGTGGCGCTGGAGCGCCACGTGGATGGTGCCATCGCCGCCGGGCGGCAGCAGGTGGAGGTGCTGCACGGCACCGGCAACGGAGTGCTCGCCGAGATGGTCCGGGAGTTCGCGCAGAGCGATGCGCGCGTCCTCGCTTGGCGAATGGCGCGTCCCGAGCAGGGCGGTGGCGGCGTCAGCGAATTGGATCTACGCTGAGCCATGGCCCGTTTCTCCCAGGCCTTCATCGACACCGTTCTCGCCCGCAGCGATATCCTGCGCCTCATCGACAGCCGTGTGCCCCTCAAGAAAAAGGGCAAGGACTATTGGGCCTGTTGTCCCTTTCATCAGGAGAAGAGTCCCTCCTTCTCCGTCAGTCCGGACAAGCAGATCTACTATTGTTTCGGCTGTCACGCCCACGGTAACGCCATCGGTTTTCTCATGGCCTACGAACGCCTCTCCTTTGTTGAGGCCGTAGGTCTGCTGGCCGAGGAGGCGGGTATACCGCTTCCGGAGGAGGGGCGGCCGGAGGGACCCGATCCCAGACCGCTGCGCGCTATCCTCGAGGCCGCCGCCCGGCTCTACCGCGAGGCGCTGCAGGATCATGGGCCGGCTCAGGCCTATTGGCAGCAGCGCGGCCTGAGTAGCGCCACGCAGGAGCGATTTGGTCTCGGCTACGCTCCCGATCAGGGCCAGTTTCTGCTGTCCCGTCTGGGCCAGAATGCCGCCCAGCGGGAGCTGCTGGTGGGAGCGGGTCTGGTCTCCCGGCGCGACGATGGTCGTTACTACGATCGCTTCCGAGGCCGTGTGCTCTTTCCCCTGCGGGACGGTCGGGGGCAGCTCTGCGGCTTTGCCGGGCGCAGCATGGACGGGCGTGAGCCCAAGTACCTGAACAGCCCGGAGACTATCCTCTACCACAAGGGGCAGATGCTTTATGGACTGGACCTGGCACGGGAAGGCATCCGTCAACGTCGGCAGGTGGTACTGGTGGAGGGTTATCTGGATGTCATCACCCTGCACCAAGCCGGGCTCGACTTCGCCGTCGCCGCCAGCGGTACGGCCCTGACGGAAAAGCAGTTGGAAACGCTCTGGCGCAGCGCCCCGGAGGTGGTGCTCTGTTTCGACGGCGATGCCGCAGGACGGGCGGCGGCCTGGCGAGCATTGCAGCTTGCGCCGGCACAGCTGCGTCCCGGCCGGCTTTTGCGGGTGCTGTTTTTGCCTCAGGGTGAGGACCCCGACTCGCTGGTACGCGCGAGGGGGGCGGCGGCCTTCGAGGACATCCTCGCGCAGGCACGCCCTGCCCTGGACCATTACCTCGCCGTCTTGCAGGAGCGCTACGATCTGCGCCAGGCCGACGAAAGGGCGCAATTTTTGCGGGAGGCCCGAGAATTCTTGGCCAAGGTCGAGGACTCAGACCTGCGTGCGGTCTACGGCCAGCGTCTCGAGGAGATGGTGGGTGTCAGCGTCAGCCTGCCGCCCCCGGTCGCGAGTCCAGCATCCGTGCCGGTCAAGGCCCCGCGAACGGGGCGGCCGAGTCTCTGTCAGGCGGCGCTGCGGCTTTTGCTGCAGTGCCCCTCCGATCTGCAATGGCAAGGTCTGGAACGAAGATTGCTGGTGTATCTTGCGGAGGAGGATCCCTACGCCGAGATGCTCGCAGACGCCCTTGAAATTTTGTCCGAGTCCACCCATATAGAGAGTCGGGCCCTTTTTGCCCGGCTGTCGGCGCGGCGGGATCTGGACGGGATGTTTCGCGAGCAGTTTGCACCGTCCCTGCAGTCCGATGCAGCGTCGCAAAGCGAGGTGCGGGACTGTGTGGAGCGCGTGAATCTGAAGTTGGCGCAAGCGCGTATGCGCTTCATCGGGCGTACCGCGGATCGCTCCGGCCTGGCTGCCCTGTCGCCGGAAGAGCGGCAGGAACTGCTGCGCATCACCAAGGGACGAAGATCGACGGCTGAGGAATCGTAAGGGGGTCGTGAAATGCCGGGGCCGGTGTACCCAAGTGTTGCGGTCGGCTTTTCATCGACGATGCTTTTCTTATATAATACGCGGCTTTCCGCGTCGGTGGGTTGTCTATGAGAGAGAGTGACAGTACGGTGGACAACGAGTCTCAGCGTTCCGAGCTCAAGCGTTTGATTGCCCGAGGAAAAGAACAGGGCTACCTGACCTATCGGGAGATCAATGACCTCTTGCCCGAGGACGTTTTCGACCCCGAGCAAATGGAAAACGTCATCACCATGATCAACGACATGGGCATCGAGGTCTTCGAAGAGGCGCCCGATGACGAATCCCTGCTCATGGACAACGAGGGCAATCCCATCGTGGCCGCTCAGGAAGCCGAAGAGGCTGCCGAAGAGGCCCTGGCCGTGGTGGAGGCGGATATCGGCCGCACCAGCGATCCTGTGCGGATGTACATGCGCGAAATGGGCACGGTAGAACTCCTGACCCGCGAAGGCGAGATCGAGATCGCGCGGCGCATAGAGGATGGCCTTCTGCAGGTTCTGCGTGCCGTTTCCACATGCCCCACCACTATCGCCATCCTGCTGGAGGCAGCGCAGAAGGTCGAGCAGGGTGAGCTGCGTCTGGACGAAGTCGTGGACGCCTTCATCGATCCCAATGCTATCAATGAAGAAGCGGCGGAGGACGAGGAATTGGGACTCGCCGCAGAGGCCGACGACGCCGACGACAGCGATGACGATGAGGACGAAGAAGATGGCGGAGGGCTCAGCGTAGCGGACAAGGGGCCGCAACTGGAGGAAGCCTTGGAGCGCTTTGCGGCCATTCGTGCCGGCTATGAGCATCTGCTCGCCCTGCACAAGGCCGGCAAGGTCCGCAGTCCGGAGTACCAGGAACAGCGCCAGTTGCTGGCCGATCGGTTCTTGGAGATGAAGCTGAACGTGCGGCAGATCGACTTGATGGCCGATGCCCTGCGCAACCTGACGGAGGAAGTGCGTGTGGCCGAGCGCGAGTTGATGGCTCTGTGCATCGACCGCGCCGGATTCCCGCGCAAGGAGTTCGTACGCAGCTACCCCGGACACGAAAGCGATATCGCCTGGTTGGATAGTCAGATCTCGGCGGCGCGGCCTTATAGCCCCCGGCTGCTGGTGCTGCGCGACGAGATCGTGGCCGTCATGACCCATCTTGCCAATATCGAAGAGCGCGCGGGCCTGCCTATCGCTGAGATCAAGGAGGCCAGCCGTCTCATGTCCATCGGTGAGGCCAAGGCGCGGCGGGCCAAGAAGGAAATGGTGGAGGCCAACCTCCGTTTGGTCATTTCTATCGCCAAGAAGTACACCAATCGCGGCCTGCAGTTCCTGGATCTCATCCAGGAGGGCAATATCGGCCTGATGAAGGCGGTGGACAAGTTCGAATACCGCCGCGGGTACAAGTTCAGCACCTACGCCACCTGGTGGATCCGCCAGGCCATCACCCGCAGTATCGCCGATCAGGCTCGTACCATTCGGATTCCGGTGCACATGATCGAAACCATCAACAAACTCAACCGGATCAGTCGACAGATGTTGCAGGAAATGGGGCGCGAGCCTACCCCGGAAGAGCTGGCGGCGCGCATGGAGATGCCCGAGGACAAGATCCGCAAGGTCCTGAAGATTGCCAAGGAGCCTATCTCCATGGAAACTCCCATCGGCGATGACGAAGACTCCCATCTGGGAGACTTCATCGAGGACCGTAACGTCGCGGCCCCCACGGATGCGGCCGTCAATGCGGCTATTCGTGAGGTGGTGGAAGAGCTCCTGGATACGGGCCTTACGCCGCGGGAAGCCAAGGTGCTGCGCATGCGCTTTGGCATCGGCATGAATACCGACCACACTTTGGAAGAGGTTGGCAAGCAGTTCGACGTGACCCGCGAGCGTATCCGTCAAATCGAAGCCAAGGCCCTGCGCAAACTGCGTCATCCTTCGCGCTCCGAACGCCTGCGCAGCTTTGTGGACGGTGAGGTCACCATCATCCCGTAAGGGGGATAGGCGTAACTCTGGGTCGGTCTTCGGATCGGCCCCAAATATCGGGCCTGTAGCTCAGCTGGTCAGAGCAGGGGACTCATAATCCTTTGGTCGCGGGTTCAAATCCTGCCGGGCCCACCA
>ERZ1669250.192-NODE-192-length-32921-cov-7.299124_pt1 | contig 32921 bp, 31 predicted proteins | sample MGYA00579295_ERZ1669250 | MGnify/ENA primary metagenome ERZ1669250 (study PRJEB41166, sample SAMN08046056) | hot springs metagenome | biome: hot spring; feature: acid hot spring; material: thermophilic sediment; isolation source: thermophilic sediment from acid...
CAGAAGGATAACACTACTTCAACTTCACAACCCGCCAATCAGCGTGATCAGAGATGAGGAATTACGCAGTGCATTACTTAAACTAGTGGATGAGGGATACATTGAGCACTTGGGCGTGGCGCTCGGCCCTGAGACCAACATGCTTAGCGAGGGATTGGCGGCGATTGATGAGGGCTATGAGGCGATAATGTAGGAGGTGAACTTTGGACCGAGAGACCATAGGAGCCTTAGGGGATAGAGATTGGCTTGCCAGGGCTGTGGAATTCACGAACACGAGGATAAGGCCCATAGCCAAGTCCCTGGGTATGGACCTGGAGACCCTAGCCATTAAGTACGTGCTCACCTACCCAATAAGCGCAGTAATGGTGACGGCAACGAGCATTGACGATTTTGCTCAGTCATGGTGGTCATCTTCACACAGCGTAATCATCACGACCGCATTTATATTCATTTCTAGCTAAGGTTACGTATCATTGCGTGTTATGGCATTGATGAATTCCTTAAAGTTGATGGCGTTTCTCGTTGAGCTTAGTATTTGCTTATCCTCAGTCACTAGGGTTATCCCCATACTCTCTGCGGCATATACGTAGCTTGCATCGTAGAATGTCAACCCCCTACTCAGGGATAGTTTTAATACCTCGGCGAGTGGTGGGTCAGCGAGTATGTTAATACGCTTAATCATTTCCTGAACTAATTCAGCAGTTCTATGGGGGTCCTTAATGCGTTTAAATATGTATGCCTCCTTCCATAGCACATTGCCTACTTCGTATATTGTTAAATGCAGGATGTGGATGTTCTTCCTGATTACCGTCCTCTCAATAATGTCGCCTTGTTGAATTAGTGAAAACAGGGCTGATGCATCGAATAAGTACTTACCTTGCATCCCTATCCTCCCTTATCAACCTAACAACCTCCTCCACACTGACGCCACTAAGCAATTCCTTAAGTTCGCCAGCCATCTTCTTTAGCATCTCCATCTCCTTTTCCTCGATTGCCTCCTCAAGCGCCCTCTCGACGACTTCCCTAATGTTTATGCCAAGTTGCTCGGCTCTCTCCTTTAATTCCCTTCTAACCCTAACGGTGAGAACCACTGTGGAGCCCACATACGTAATACTTAATACCGTAATATAAATTTTTCGTAACATTAAAATACGTAATACGAATACTAGCCGAATTACTCCTCCTCTGAACCGTAACCCTCATCAACCTGCTCAACAGCCATTAAACGCTCCCTAACCTCCTCCCTAAGCCTATACAGGTAGGCCCTATACACCCTCTCACCGTTTACGTAATTCACCTCGAATATTGACTGCCCTTCACCACTGCACTCAAGGTTGTAAGCCTCCATTAATGCACCCAGGGCCTCCCTGAGAATTACCTTCGTTGGGTCACTCTCCAGGCGTGTTAAGTGGCTTAGGTTAGTGGACTCGTTTACAGTATTCATTACCCTAGCCTGAATTTCACTGTCGAAGGAGGCTATGGTTAAGACTGCACCGTAGGCTTGAAGCACGTCACCGGTTAGGTTTGGGTATAATTCCCTCAACCTACTGTAACGTTCATAAACAGTATCAGCGTGTTTAAGGAAGCCAGCGTACAGCCTGTGGATTAATTCAAGGTACATGCCCCTGTAGGCATCAATACTGGCCAGTTCCCTAACCTCACGGGAGTAGGTTACCGTAACCAGTAACTGCCTCCTAACGTTCGAGTAACTGGTTATTAAGCCCTGTGGATCAACAATAACCCTAGGCCCATAGAGACTGTATAATCCAGCCCCCCTACCACCCTCATCCATCCTAGGCACCTTGTAATCCCTATCGAAGCCGGCGTCGATGAATAAGGCAATGCGCCTAAGCCTATCCAAGCCTGCATCGGGCTTGACTTCATCAATAAGCATTGTTGTCCTTAAGGCGTGCGGTATCCTATACATTGATGCGTCAGATGGGTCAACTAGAATCAGGGGCCTTGGACTTAATGCACCAATAATCTTCAATAATGTAGTGCCACCGGCGTTGAACCCTGGTTTACCAATCCTAAGCACTGTGAAGTACCTGAAGATTGGGTGGAAGTAGCTTGCAACAATCCATGATGCAACAGCGTAGTAGTAATCATCCCTAAGCCTAACATGCCTCCTTAAGGCTTCAGCAACCTCCCTAACCAGGCTTGGAATATCTTGAACACCCTCAAGTAATGCTGATATTAATTGAGCATTAGGCAGTAGGTCACTTACCTGAGCCTCCATTGACGGCGCGTATACGGTGTCATTAACCTCAATGGGTGCATTGGCGTCAATTAACCTTAAACGACCACCAGTAACGTGAGCCCTAGCCGCATTAAGCCTACCAGCCTCATCAACGTAACTAACAGCCAACACTGGGCCAAGGCCAGGCACGTAATCGTGGATTGGGTGGAATTCAATAATGGTGGTTTGCGTTGGCCTACGCCTATTCAATAGCCTCTCAACCTCATTCAGGAGTCCATCAAGTGGTATACCATGCCTCTCAATTATTCTAGCAAAGGAGTTCGAGTGAATATCATTAATGAACCTGACTACACCATTCACGTTAAGCTCCCACTTACCTGAAGTCCTCCTCAGGGTGAATTCAATATTACCGTAACTGCAGGTAATCTGTAATGGTAGGTAGTCGGTAATCCTACAGTGAACTGAGGATGATTGAAGATTCCTGAATATGAATCTGGCAGCATCCTCCGAAACACCACCATCAAGGGCCTCACCTATTGTTGAAGCCTCAATAATACGCCTATTAGCCTTATCGGCAATGCAGACGAATGCCTCACCACCATTTAACCTACCGTAGGCCTCAAACTTATCATCAGTATACAGCCTCTGGCCACACAGCCTAATCCTCAACTCCCAATCCCTGTAAACAACACCACCAGTAACCTCACCTGCATTAACCTCCCCAACCCCCTCTAGGACTCCCCAATCCTTAATGAATAATGCGTAGTAGCCGTCATTAGACTTAACGCAGGCTGATGATTGGGGGCATTGATTAACCTTAACCACACCAATATACTCATTACCCTTAACAACCCCATTCACCAATACTCCAAGAGCCTCAAGCCTCTCCTCAACCTCCCCACTTGACCCACCAGCCCTAAGCTTAGCTAAAATGAATCTACTACTGAACACTCTTCAACACCTCGCATGGGTCTTGGACAGCCCTAACACCCTGGTAAACCATGTAGAATTTCAAGCCGTCGGAAACCTCCATGAATGCTAAATCCTCAATCGAATCAACGAAACTAGCTAACCCTGGGTCAGCCTCAAGGTCCCTGAGGCCGAGGCACCATGCCTTAAGGAAGCTTAACTGCCTAGGCTCCCTGGGGTTTACTGCAATAATCCACGTTGATTCAGCACCATCATGAGCCCTAGCAACCTCAATGTAGCCAATCCTCCTCAATAATGCCTCAACATCATTAACCCTCAGGTTAGGTTCATTAAGCACCCTCCTTAAGGCTGGGAGTTTAACATTATAGAACTCGTACTCAACCATTCCGGTATTCTTCCCGTCAACATTTTATGTAGTATTACCCCTATTGCCCACACGTCACTAGTCTTCGTTACTATACCACTCAACTGCTCTGGCGCTGCGTAGCCTGGTGTGTAGGCTGATGCCTGTGATCGGGTTAGCCTAGATATGATCTTCGCCGTGTTGAAGTCTGAAACCTTCGGTATTGAGTCCCTTGTGAACAGTATGTTCTCTGGCTTCAAGTCACCGTGAACAATACCCTACTATGAATGAATCTTAAAGCCTCAGCAATACTTGACGCTAGTTTAATACATTCAGCTTCACTAATGCCTCTGTTCATTAAATCCCTTAATGTTAATTCACCATACTCATAGACGAGAACTGGGGGATCAATACCATAACCAATTAAACTAATAATATTTTTATGATTTAAGTTCAATAAGATGTTGAGTTCATTCTTAAAGGCATTAAGACCCCTGACGGCAGTAGGCTTAATGCCGCGTTCAACATAATCCCTGAGATTAATGGGAACCTTAAACACAAGCCTAGAGCCATTATAATCAATAACATAAGCGCAAGAAAAACCACCACAGGCAAGAAATCTTAAGCCTCTGTTCCTTAGTAATCTTGGCTAGGTCCAGTAGGCTGCAGTCAACCACGAAACCACAACAACGCAGGGGTATATACGCCTAACGTAACTATAGCCACGTCGAAATGTAACAAGTTGAAAGAAACATTCAATCCCAAGACCTTAATCTGGCGGGCCCGGTGGGATTTGAACCCACGACCTACGGCTTAGGAGGCCGCCGCTCTAATCCATGCTGAGCTACGGGCCCACTGAATCTAATCATCTGTGCAGGGGTTTATGAATATTTTCCTTCATAAGTGGCTTTTAAGCGCTCACCATGATTAACTGCGGCTTTACACTTAAGTGTAGGTAAACACCGCGAAAAGCCTGCCCCCAGGTTTATATGGTTTCTCACCAATGTCCGAGTACGTCTCGATGAGGCTCCATCCCGCTCTTAAGGCTAACTCTCTTAATTCACTCAGTGAATATATTCTTAGTAATAGTTGGGTATTGGTTATGAGTCTTAAGGTGTACTCATCCTTATCTCTAATGTAATAACTCCAGTCAACCTTAACACTACTCAATGCCTGATTTAGCTTAAACCTTTGTATGATTAAGTGATTCCCAATTTCATTAATAATGCTTTTTCCTGCATTATTAATGTAGTACTCCTTATCAACAGTATCTATTATTAGTAATGAACCTGGTTCTGAAACATCATGTACTTGTTTAAGTATTGAGATATCTGTTTCATAATCATAGTAGCCTATTACTGTTGTGAACATAAATAAGGTAACATTAAATGGAGCGTAATTCTTAACAACACTGCTTAACTCCCTAGCGTCTCCCAGTAGGAAAACCACGTTATCATTAATCCCCTCCCTGGCGGCCCTCTTAATGGCCTCATTAATGAAATCCAGCGATATGTCTAGGCCTATTACTTTGAAGCCTAACTTAGCTAAAGGTATAGCCACCCTACCTATCCCACTTCCAACATCCAGTATCCTGCAGTTCCTTAACCCCCTCCTACTTAAGTAATCGGCAAGTTTAACTGCCGTTTCCTCGCCCTCCTTTAGCATTGCCTCACTGCTTAATACCTTTACGTAAAGTTCAGCATTCCTTATGAAAAAGTCATTAACCCACTCCACCGGTTTAAGCTTGTTTAAGTTTAATTAATTTATTCCCTATTAACAGGGTTTCGGCTAGAGGAAGCCTTTAGATTTCAGAAACGCGTACTCAGCCGTGCATTATAAATCACTTTTAATAAGACCTTTCAGTGTGTAGTACATTTATTACATGGACGTAAGGTTATAATATACGACGAGAATAATGAAATATGCCAATAATTAGTATAAGATAAGAGTAGATGATGAGTTGAAGAAAAAGATGGACGAGCTCAGCTACATTAACTGGAGTGAGGTAATAAGGAGGAAAATTGAAGAGGTCATTGAAGAGGAAGAGAAAGAAAGAGAAGGATTATAAGAGAATTGCCGAAGCCTCACTTAAGTCATGCGAATTCTCTCTGAATTACGGGGAAAGAAGCCTGAGGAAGTTATAAGGGAATGGCGTGATAAGAATTGGCAGTTATAGATGCCTCAGTAGTGATAAAGTGGTTCGCTAACGAGAATTACAGTAAAGAAGCACTTTTACTAAAGGAGGCTTACGTTAAGGGTTTAGAGGACTTATCGGCACCATGTATCCTCCCCTTCGAGGTATTAAACGGGTTAAAATATACTTATAATCTGGGAGAAAAGGAATTACAAGAGGTAGGTAAGATCCTATCCGATTTTCAAATAACCTTCTATCCCCTTGATGAGATATTAAACGATACAGTCTCCCTATCCCTCAAGTACGGAATAACTATTTATGATTCGGCAGTTAATATAACAGTGGATGCAATTCAGGTTACACTTATAAGCCATGTTTCAAGTTATTACGGGTCTGAAAACGACTAAAATTACTGGGCTTATCCTTACCGTAGTCACCTTTAATCCTAAAGGAAACCATTCCTTCTCCAGATGCCATAACACTTATCGGTATCACAGTCTCATCTTCTCTTCATATGTAAAATTAATGATAACTAGATTAACAGAGTTAGTTAAAAAGTCGGACTTTCAGTGGGGTTTCATGAATTTGTATTCAACCTCTTGTCCTCATTCCCCTTGTCCGGCTCCCCAACCTAGGCATGGGGAAGAAGGAGGAGTGATGAGGCCAAGTGACTAATAGCCACGAAAAACAACTATTAATCGCAATGAAGGCTGAACTCTAATCCCTTACCGCTTTACATTTGATTATACATGCCTATTGAAGGTGTTCAACATTGATAAACTTCCAGCTTAATAATGCATCTAAGTTGAAAATTGAGGAAGGATAATTGACCGTAAACGTGGTTAAATGACTAGCATACTAAAAATAGGTTCTATGCCTCATGGTGTAGGTGTCATATCTTAGTGTTCAGAAATGTTTTAAAGGGGTTTCCTATCAGTGGCCTGTGCCTAGGATTGTGAGAATTAGGATTTGGGGGACTAACACTGATTCGGTTGATGGGTTGGCTAGGGATATTACCGGTATAGCTAAGAAGCTTGGAATTAGGGTTAGGGGACCAATACCATTACCCACTAGGCGACTTATGGTAACTGTGAGGAGGGCTCCAAGTGGTCAAGGCTACCACACGTATGATCATTGGGAAATGAGGATACATAAGAGGGTTGTGGACATGGATGCTGATGAGAGGGCCCTTAGGCAATTAATGAGACTTAGAATACCTGAGGATGTTAAGGTTGAGATTGAGTTAATAGGTTAATTTTAAATTTAAATTAAGCACTCCAAATTAACCTAGGTCTCAATCTCCTTCTCAGTTGCCCTCCTCTTAACAGCCCTATCAAAAACAATCCAATTCCTATACCATTCCTCATTAGCCTTTCTTAGCTCTGTTAATATTGCCTTTGTTAAATCCTTAGCCGATACCTTATCACTATCAATGAACCTACACTCAATTCGTCTAGCAATTTCCCTAGCTTTATCCAAGGGAGCCCCAGTCTTAAGTATACTGACAACTATCTTCTCCACTACGAAGGGTTCCTCAGTTCCATCCCTTTTAACCACTGTATTTACCATAATTCCGATAAACGCTATAAGCAAATATAAATATTTCTACTACATTAATTCATAAAGTATAATAGATATGCTGCTTCACTTTTAGTATTATCAATTCAATATCATGGTCCCCGGGATTACAGTGAAGGTATTTACTAAGCTAATTTGTGAACGGAGGTAGTTCAGTAACTTGGTTCAGTAACGCTCATTAATTAGCCCAGAATGCCTTTGTTCTAACGTAATCTCTTTCAGCCTCAAGAATGTTTAGGAATAATTCATCATCATTACTAATGTTGCTCAGTATTCTCTTAACAGTGGTTGTACCAACACCATAGGCTGAGAGCGCTATTAAGCCTCTGTAACCGTGATCCATTATTATCCTAGCCCTCTCCCTAAGTTCATTAAGGTACTCCTCCTCATCAGTGCTAAGTTGTAGACCCCTCCTAGCCCTCATTACTAGCTTAATGGCCTTATCCACATCCTCATCCCTATGCTTAAGTATTGTTAAGGTCTTCATACCGCATTTCGGGCATTTAAGCTCCATTCTAATTACACTACTTACCTTACCTGTCACGTGCCATCCGCATCGTAGGCATAGGAGCGTCACCTCCTTATTCATTATCCTCTTCTTAATAGAATCAACGATTATGTTCCTAGGAACCTCATCAGTGGTTATTGACCTAGTACCTAAGCCACCCATTACCATTAACGCTAGTTTAGATGGTTTCCTAGCCAGAAAGTTTAACTTAATCACCCCCTCCTTAACACCATTAATGAAGTGTTTGAGCGCGTTTAAGTCAAGCTTATCCACTTCAATCTCATTAATAACCTCATTATCCAGCAGTGATCCATTATAAACCCTAGTTAACCTATCAACATTAACGTCAATAGTACCCTTAGGTAATACCCCCATTCTTCTGGCTACATGAATGAACCTGTACCTATACAGGTTACTATTCTTAATAACATTCCTCAAAGTCTCCTCAACATTCTTAACATCCTCCTGAAGCGCGCTCCTTATGACCTCAGGGTTAATTGGCCTGGGGGTTTTCATAATAACCCTATAGGGATCCCTAACGTAGGAGATTGAGAGGGCAAGCCTACCCGTTAGGTAGCCTGTTAAGTATAGGCCAAGGGCCTCATTACCCTTAGTGCCTAGGCAGGAGTGAATAACTATTAGGTTGCTTGAGTACTCTATTAATACTTCATTAGTGTCAGGGTATTTACCCCTTAGGTCATTTGACAGTTCCTTAACATCATTAAGGAGTTCATTGGTATCCATTAACTTAATTCTATTAATGTTAACTAAGGTACCATTAGATAATAGCCTTCTTCTCAATTTACAAACCTCCTGAGCCACTTCATAGGAGACTGGTATTTCATCACCAATCCACTCAGGTAACTCACCTTCGCCGCTCCTTAATTCATCCAATGTAACGATTCCCTCATCCTTATCAATAGCTATAACCCTCCATAATCTACCAGCTAGGACTATTACCTTATTCTGCTCTAGGGTTAAGGCGAAGTCCTCATCAAGTTCACCTATTGTTGACTTATCCATGTAGTTGATTGCCTTAAATCTCCTCTCATCAGGTATCATTGACACGTTTTGAAGATAATAAACCCTTAACCCCCTCCTATTCTTTAAGACACCATCGTAACTACCTATTAGTCTTAATTCCCTTGAGGAGAATTCAATGAGTTTCATTAAGTCACTTAGCGATAGTGAGGAGTAGGGATGCGCCCTCTTAATGATCCTGTAGGCATCATTAATTGTGACTGATCCCCCATGGTCAAGTATTATACCAGCGAGTTGATGAAGTAGAACATCCATAGCCCCTGCATGGTATGGGTAATCACCCTCCAATTCACCTTCAATAGCCCTCCTGGCTAATACCAGGGATTCGATGTAGTCATCAGGTGTTACAGTGAACACATGCCCCTTAGCAACCCCACCAACCTCATGACCACTCCTCCCAACCCTCTGAATTAACCTATCACTCTGCTTAGGACTCATGTACTGTACTACGGCTTCAATGCTACCAATGTCTATGCCTAACTCAAGGCTTGATGTTGATACAACCACCTTAATTCCCCCACTCCTAAGCCCCTCCTCTACCGCCTCCCTCCTTTCCCTACTTAAGGAGCCGTGGTAAACCTCCACGCCATTAATAATCTTCTTTAATTCAGTACCCAGGAGTTCAGCCATATCCCTAGTATTAGTGAAGAGGAGTACTGAGCCCTTATACCTATTAACTACTTCACTAATTCTTCTGGCTGCCTCCTCAACATCCCCATCAGGCCTTAGATAATGTATTGTTAACTCCATGGTTCTTGAAACATCATTAACATTAACAATCCTCACCCTCCTCCCAACTCCACCCACCAATGATGATGCCAACTCCAAGTCACCTATAGTTGCTGAGAGTGCAATCCTCTGAAACTCACCAGCCAACTCCACTAGCCTCTCAAGGCCAACTGACAATTGAATCCCCCTCTTACTGCCGAGGAGTTCATGAACCTCATCTATTATGACCCAGCCAACACCCCTAAGCCAATTCCTCATTACTGGTGAAACTAATAGTATTTGGAGGGTTTCAGGTGTTGTTATTAGTATTTGAGGTGGACTCCTCCTCTGCCTATTCCTCTCACTACTCGTTGTGTCCCCGTGCCTCACAGCTATGGTTAAGCCAAGTAACCCACTCAGTTTACGTATTCTCTGCTCCAAGTCCCTATTAAGTGACTTAGCTGGCGTAATGTAGAGGACCCTTACTCCCTCCCTCACCCCTGAGTTAAGCAGCATTGAGAGCACAGGCAGTAACGCTGCCTCAGTCTTCCCTGTACCAGTGGGTGATGATATTAACGTGTGTTCACCGGTTAAAACTATGGGTATGGCTAACTCCTGAACCTTAGTGGGCTTCACATAACCTAATTCCTTAACAGCCTCCTTAACCTTAGGATGCAGTAATTCGAATGAATTAAGCACCATGAGGTTAACCCAATATCCCTTAAAAAACCTACTCAGTTTAGGCAAATATGAAGATTGAGTTTAAGAGTGAGGAGTGGGGTAGGATCATAATTGTTAATGGGATTGAGGTTGGTAGAATTGTAGATAATGTTATTTCCCTAGACATATATTCCCCTCAATTCACCGAATCAGGGAACAGAATTGACTTAGGTTGGGCTGGCTCCCTAATGTACAGTAGGGTTAACATGGGTAATCACGTGGTTGAATTAATTGGCCATGAACATGATGGTTTAAGGGAATTAATAAGTGTAAGAGTAATATTAAATGGGGAGGTTAATGATGACGAATTATCATTAATTATCTTGAATATGATGAGGCAATACATGGATAAGGAATTACTAGGTATGATTGAGCGGCATTCATGATTGATTTCAGTAATGGGAATGATATCTCCTAATTATTTCACTTAATTTAATGCAGCCTCATTAAGATTTATATACAGTAATGTGTTCCACTGATGATGCTTTGGCTAGTATTCACCACGGGCGCATGCAACTTAAGGTGCAGCTACTGCGGTGGCTCCTTTAACCCAAAGGTAGTGCCCTGGAGGATCAATTATAATCCAGTTAAGCTGAAGGAGTTGATTGAGAAGGATAATAACGCCACTGTAATATTCTATGGTGGGGAACCACTACTTAATCCACGCTTCATAATGTGGATGATGGATAACGTTAAGGCTAATAGGTGGGGGATTCAAACCAATGGAACATTAACTGAATTACTGCCCAGTGAGTACTGGAGAAGGATGAGTGTCGTGCTTCTATCAATAGATGGTAGAAGGGAGGTTACTGACGCTCACAGGGGCTTCGGCGTGTATAATCGTGTTGTTAAGGCCTTAATGAGGCTTAAGTCAATGGGCGTTAATAGGTTAATAGCTAGAATGGCGGTAACGCGATTAACGGACATATACATTGATGTAACGCATTTACTTAATGTTGGCTTCAACTTGGTTCACTGGCAACTGGACGTTATATGGGATGGTAAGTGGGATGTATTAACGTGGGCTAAGTCAAGTTACCTACCTGGGGTGAGGAGGCTTGTTGAATTATTTCTAAGTAACCTAAGGGAAGGCAGGGTCATCGGTATAGTACCCATACTTGGGGTTTTATCAGCATACCTACATAAACCATACAGGGGACCACCCTGTGGTGCAGGGTATAGTTCAATTGCTGTTTCGACTGATGGTAGGGTTTTATCATGCCCAATTGCTGTTCATGAGGATTGGGCAGTGTTAGGTAATGTTAACACGGGCTTTAATTTAATTGGCATTGAGTCTCAGTTACCTGAAATGTGTAAGACATGTGAGTATAGGCAATACTGCGGTGGTAGATGCCTATACGCCATTAAGGAGGGTGAGAGGTACTGGGGTTTAGATGGCGTATTGACTGTTGATTACGTCACTAAGGAGACCATAAGAACCATACTTGAGATTGGGCCTGAGGTTAAGGAACTAGTAAATAGGGGTGTGGTTAAATTAAGTGACCTATACTATGACCCAATCCTGGACTCCACCGAAGTCATACCGTAGGCATTAAGGAATAACACTTAATAGTGTGGGTGGATTTAATTAAGGCATGTTGAATCAATTAAAGGGTAGGAGTCTACTCAGTTGGCTTGACTACACACCACAGGAGGTGTTAATGTTACTTAACCTGTCTAAAAGCATGAAGGAGAGGTATTACTTGGGTGAAAGGTACATTGGTGTTCACCATGGTAAGACACTTCTCATGATATTTGAGAAGCCTAGTACAAGGACAAGGATTAGTTTCGAAACAGCCGCGTGGCAACTCGGCATGAAGACTATTTACAGTAATCCCCAGGAGCTTCAATTAGGTAGGGGAGAGACTGTTGAGGATACCGCTAGGGTGGTTTCAAGGATTGTTGATGGTATAGCAGCCAGAGTCTTCAGCCACTCAACATTAATTAAATTTACCCAGTACTCTCAAGTACCTGTTGTGAATGCCTTAAGTGATGAATGCCACCCAACCCAAGTATTGGCTGATGCGTTAACTTTATGGGAAGTTAAAGGTAAGGTTAATGGAATTAAATTAGCTTTCGTAGGTGATGGGGATAATAACATGGCCCATAGCTTAATTGCAATAGGGGCTAGGTTGGGATGGGATATTAGGATAGTGTCGCCTAAGAGGTATTGGCCAAGTAGAAGGTATGTTGAGGATGCTGAGGATTTAAGTAAGAGAACCGGTACAGTACTTACTGTGACGGAATCCATTGAGGAGGGGGTTAAGGGTGTTGATGCAGTTTACACTGACGTATGGGTATCAATGGGTATGGAAAAGGAGACTGAGGAGAGAATGAAACTGTTTAAACCATACCAGGTTAACCAAGGTTTAATGAGTATTGCAGGGGAGAAAGCCGTATTCATGCATTGTTTACCAGCTCATAGGGGTCTTGAGGTTACTGATGATGTAATTGACTCGCCTAAGAGTGTCGTGTGGCAGCAGGCCGAGAATAGGCTTCACACAGCTAAGGCTATATTAGCTGCCTTGATTAGGTAAGGTAGGATGAGGTTATTTTAAAGGAAATGCCCTAACTTAAATTTAAAACATTAAATTAATTTATAGGCCTTAACCATGAACTGCCTAATCTTCGGCATTGCATTCTCCACATGCCAAACAGGATTCACGAAAACTATTAACCAACCCTTATCAGTCATGTTGAAGAAGGCGATTTTGAAGTTTGAGTATTTTATGAGAATGTAGTTAAAGGAGCCGAGGAGGTCATCGGAAAGCTTTCGAGATCTTTGAGCAACCTCTAGGAGGCTCATGACGTTTCTAAGGGATTTTAATGTTAATGTTGTTGGTAAATGATGTATTATTGGAATATTATTGGAATCTATTATGGCTGCTCCAACAATCATTTCTCCATCTATAAGCTCACTGAGCATAAGCTTCTTAAGCTCCATCTGCGGTGTAGTCTGCTCCGCAGATTTAGCATCTGGTGATACATATATTACAATACTTCACCACCTCTACTAAATATTTTACACACGCAGCTTAATAAACTTTTAGCTCAATGAACCGCCATGACGCCGCCCAACAATAATCCAGCGTATATTTAACGTGTAGTTCAATAAAATAACTAAAGAACATTTAATAAGCTTACGCTTAATAGCTGGTTAATGACTGAGGTTGTTTATGAGCAAAGCATTATAGGTAACGGTAACATGCTTGCTGTTATCGGTGGTAAAGGCGAGTTAAGGTACTTATTTTACCCAAGTAAGTCATTTCCACAGAACATTCACTCATCATTACCTGGAATATATAGGAGAGGTTACTTCAGTTGGTTGACGGATTGGGGTGATATTAGACAGAGATACGCTGCCCCAGGGGTTTTGGAGACCGTGTTCAGGAGTGGGGATGCTTCAGTTAAGGTTACTGACTTCGTGCTTCATAGTGAAAGTGTCCTTATCAGGAGGTTTGAATTCAGCATACCGGGTGAATTCAACTTCATATACTACACTTCCCCTCAATTATGGGAAACCCACACCGCTGATGCAGCATACTTTGATGAGAGGTATGGTGCAGTTGTTGACTATAAGAGGGGTCTTACCCTAGTTGTCTCAGGAGATAAGATACCTAATGGGTATCAGATTGGTCAATTAGGTTCAGGTTCAGATGCGTTCACTGATGCCTATGATGGTGAACTCAATATGAATAAGCTAAGCATATATGAGGGTTTTAGGGGAGTCAACTTCGCGTTAATGTGGAGGCTTAGGGATGAGGAAACATTAACAATGTACTTCGTCCTAGATAATAGTGAGGAAGCTGCATTAAGGGAGTTAGCTAAAGTTAAGGCCATGGATTGCTGCGTACTAGGCCATAGTGTCGCTGATCACTGGAATAATTGGGTTAGTAAGATTAGGCTGAGTGGTGTTGTTAATGAAGATATGGTAAAGCAGTCCGCATACGTAATTAAGATGCTTCAAGACTCAGGAGGAGCCTTCATAGCAGCACCAACCGTGTGGCCAGATTATAGGTATTGTTGGCCTAGGGATGCTGCTTACTCGGCAATGGCACTAGACGTACTTGGTTACCATGATGAGGCTGTTAAGTTCATTAATTGGGCTGTTAAGTCCCAGGGCGAGAATGGAGCCTTCTACCAGAGGTATTACGCTGAGCCAGGGCTTAAGGCCCCCTCATGGTCATTTCAAATAGATGAAACAGCTTCAGTAGTGCTTGCCACTTATGTTCACTTCAAGTTAACCCTAGATAGGCAGCTTCTCAAGAATGCTTGGATAATGATTAGGAAGGCTACGGAGTATTTAGCAGCTAATGTGAGTGATGATGGGTTAACAACCCCCACCGTTGGGCCTTGGGAGGAGCACTTAGGTGTTCATACATATACTAATGCATCAGTATACGCTGCGTTATCGGCAGCTTCTTATTTAGCCAGTGAAATGGGTGATAGGAATAGGGCAGTTGAGTGGGGTAGGTACGCTTCAGTTATTCGTTCAGCTACACTTAATCAAGCCTGGAATGGTAGATTCTTCGCTAAGATGATTAAGCCAAAGTTTAATATACCTGACTCAGCAACACTTGGGTTAATTTTTCCATTCAACATGATTAATGTTAATGATGATAGGATGAAGATGAATGTTGATACTATTGAGAAATCATTCAAGTATAAGGCTGGTGGCATAGGTAGAAACCCTGAAGATAAGTACTATGGTGGCAACCCATGGATAATAACAACCCTTTGGCTAGCCATATACCATAAGCTAGCTGGTAACGTTGATAAAGCCCATGAATTGATAAAGTGGGCTTCAACTCACAGTACTAGTACGGGTATGCTTCCGGAGCAGGTTGATAAGGATTCAGGGAGGCCTATCTCAGCGGTGCCTCTAGCCTGGTCACATGCAATGTACATAGTAGCCGAGGTGATTAACAATGATTTATTCAATAAAATCACTCCACCACCTATTAATAGTAAGTGATACTTCTCAGAGTGTTAGTGGTGTGTAAAGCTTATTAATAACCCAGGGCTTGATGCAGTTAATGCAGGAACTAGTAACCAAGAAGGCTACTGAGGAGCTTACTGTCAAGCCCCTTGTTAATCTAAGCCGTTTCAAGCTTCCTAAGGCGTTCACTAGGATTATTAATGACCAGAGCCTTCAGACAATGTATAAGAAGAGGTTTAACCTTCCTGAGCCATCTAGAGTAATTAAGTTATCAACCTCAGTATGCCCAGTCTGCAATAAGCAAATACCAATGGTCGTGTATGAGCATGATAATGTGATTTGGCTTAAGAAAAATTGTCCAGAGCATGGGCAATTCCTTGACATTTACTGGGGGGATGCTGAAATGTACTACTACTTCCTTCAGTGGGATGACCCAAATTACATTGGTAAGGGTTTAATTAACCCTAACACTGATATAACCTACTACGAGGAGGCTGGAGGTTGCCCCTTCGGCTGTGGCTTATGCCCAGTACATAAGACTAATACTGCATTGGCTATAATTGACGTGACTAACAGATGCAATATGAAGTGCCCAGTGTGCTTTGCTAACGCAGGGGTAGCTGGTTACGTATACGAGCCATCATTAGCCGATATAGAACGTATGATGAGGATACTGAGAAGTCAAGGACCATGGGCTCCTAATGCACTTCAATTAAGTGGTGGGGAACCAACTCTTAGAAATGACCTACCTGAGATAGTTAGGATGGCTAAGAAGCTTGGTTTCGATCATGTTGAGGTTAATACTAATGGTATTAGGATAGCTAATGATATTAACTTCTATAAGGCATTACTTGATGCAGGAATGTCCACCATATACCTTCAATTCGATACAATAGATCCTAGCAATAAGGGTGTGTGGAGGCATAGGCTTTATGACCCAAGGGCGTATGCTGAATTGAAGAAGAGGGTTATTGAGAACGCTAGGAAGCTTGGCCATAGATCAATAGTGTTGGTTGTGACGATGGCTAGGAATTATAATGAAAATGACATGGGTAAGATAATTGACTTCGCTGTGCGGAATAGGGATGTGGTTAGGTGGATTAACATACAGCCAGTGGCCTTCGCGGGTAGAGCTAAGGAGTATTCACCAGAGGAGCTTAGGCAATACAGGATAACAATACCTGATGTGATAATAAATACTGAGAAGCAGACTGGAGGTAAGATCAGTAGGTGGGATTGGAGGCCAGTTAATTGGCCAGTAGCCCTCGGTAAGTTAGTTGAGGTACTCACTGATTCGCCTAAGCCACTCTTCACCAATAATCCAGTCTGTGGGGCTTCAACATTCATATATTATGATGAGGATACTAAGGACATAATTCCAATAACAAGGCTTGTTGATGTAGATGGGTTTGAGGCTGAAATATGGAGGATATATAATGAAGTAAGCAAGGGTGGGGTTCATAAGGCCATTGGAAGCGTAAAGGTTCTTAAGTTACTTAAATATGTTAAGCATAAGGCGGTTAAGGACCTGCTTCAGGAGGTCCTACTTAAGAGGAGTTATGATGCCTTAGGTAAGTTCATGTTCAACGTAGTTGGAATAGGCATAATGCACTTCATGGATACAATGAATTTCGATGTTCAACGTGTACAAAGATGCGACATTCATTATGCAGTACCTGATGGGAGGATAATACCATTCTGCACCCTCAACAACTTCCATAGGGATAGGATTGAGAGGAACCTTAAGATGGATGCTAAGGATTGGTTAAAGCTGAATCCAGGTAAATTCGTAACAGGCTTCGCCTAATATCCAGCAATTGCCTCAGTTTATTAAAGGTAATTTTTTAATACCAGATGCATATTCTTAACTATGGATGCCAAAATAATGCTTATGATTGGTGCAGTGATTAATGTAATTGGGTATGCCGCATCAATGCTAGGTTACGTAATAATTGGCCCTGTAGTTTATGGATTAGGCATTATAATATTAGTGTTAAGTGCCTTTGCTTCACCTAAGGGTAAGAGTAGTGAAGGTAATACGACTTCAAGTGAGCCTGGGCCAAGTGATATTAAGAATAGGGGTATTAGGAAGCCGGGTGAGGACTATTGACCATTATTACCACTATAGTCAGCGGCTCCAAGGGAGGTACCGGTAAGACTACGATAGCCGTTAATACGGCTACACTAGCCGCATATAGGCTTAGGGGTTCTTCACCATACCCAGTCGTGCTTCTTGACTTGGGTGTTGACAATGGTTCAGCATCTAAGGTTCTACTAGGTTCATTAACCAAGGTTAATTACACTATCTCAGATTACTTAACAGGTAAGATAAATAGTCCACTTTACGCACTGTACCTTAAATCATGGGTGATCAATAATGATGAAATGAGGCTTGTCTTCTCAGTACCAGGCAGCATAGTGGAGGGTTTACCACTATTTAAACTAAGGTACATAGTAAGGGTTATTACGGAATACTTGAAACCAATAATGCTGGTTATTGATACACCCTCAGTTGGCTTCACAAGGCAATTCCTCGAGCCTGTAATAAGTGAATCAACACATGTTATACCAGTCACTACAGTTGACCATAGTTCCATCGAGTCCCTATCATCAATAGTGAGCTTCATTAAGGGTATTAAGAGTGACTTAACCATACTACCACCAGTACTAAACATGTTTGACTACAAGTACCCGGTGGATCCAACAACAGGTAAGGAATGGGTTAAGGTAGTTGAGGAGATTATTGGTATAAAGCCATACACCATCGCCTACGATAGATTACTTTACATCACTAGGCAAGCCATGGATGTTGAGGTTCTTAAATTATCGCCGAGTGAATCACCAGCATTAAGGGATATAATCAAATACTTTAATGATGTTGTGTGGCCGCTTACTGCTAATCGTTAAAGTAATTTAAACTCAACTTAACACGGTTAGTAATGATTATAATGTTGCTGATAGCCGCATTAATGCAGCCCCAGTTAATTAACGTGATCCCAGTATCATTCAATATGACTATTGGTTCAGGAACACCAATGTATGGTTTAGTAATTAACCCTAACTCATCATACGTAACGTACGTTAATGGGCCAGGGTTACTTTACGTAATTGCTAATGCATCATTAACAATAGTGGCTCAAGGCGTGAAACAAGAGAGTAACGGCAGTGCCTTACTATTTATTAAGCAGGGTGAGTCACGTATATCGTTTATCAATGAGAATAATTACACGGTTTACGTATTCTACATGTTTCAGCATAACAGTTCAGGTGGGGTATTCTACTCCTATAATCCAATCGGGGTTGCTGACTATGGCGTAGCGTTGTATTATGATGAACCATTGCTGGCTTACTCATATGAAACAAGCGAAGTAGTAGGCGTGGCCTCCATTAGGAGTCTTAGTGCAGTCGATGTTAAGAGTGGATGCGGAGTTAAGGCTAGTGATGGGTATATTGATATTCAATTAAATTCAATAGTTAAGGCTGGTTATGGATACTATATAGTTCAGGACGTTGTAGTATTTAATGGAACAGCAGCATCAATTATTGATAATGTGTGGAACATAACGTTACCCAATGCTACCCTAAGTAATTTAGTGGGTTTAGGATCAATTAGTAGCTTTAACGGTGAACAATACTACGCATACAATAAGGATATAGGTGAATTAAAACCACCCTTTAACTTAACGCTAGCCATAATGGTTAATGGGGATGATTCAGCACACTTAAGTTTCGGTTATGGTATTCAGGGATCATTAAAGTGGTTTGATAATGTTACGATTATTAATGCAGGTAAGCCAAGCATTATAGTTAATGGTTCAAGCTATGTCAAATACGGAGTACCCATTGACACTGAATTAGTAATAACTGGGCCAGTGTGTGGAATAGGTGCTGTGGTTAAAAGCATTAATGCAACCTTTACACTACTTCACAAGGTTAATGAATCATACTACCCAGCACCTTACACTTGGGGTATTGGTACACTGACAGGTGAAGCAGTGGCTAATGCATCATCGTCAGTAGGTAAGAGTATTAATATTAAGATTACCAGTAACACCTACGAGTACCCTGGACCATTATACCACTATGTGCCTGTCATCATAACGACTATTAATGGTTCAGAATCAATGATGGTTCCTAATGGATATGTACTTAACTTAACCTTAAGTGGATTATTTGCTAATGGTTCATCAATAATTAAGCCTATTGGGTTCATAATTAATGAAACTCAGGTTATTAAATCAAGCAATATAAGCGTTATTATTAATGGACCAACTGAGGTAAGTACTATGTATAGTCAATTATTTAAAGTGACTTTAATTGGATTAAAGGGTAATGAAACACCATTAGTGTACTGGTATCCTAAAGGATACGTACTTAGGCTTAAGGAGCCAAGGTACATGGGGTTAATGATGCTTAGAGGCTACTTACTTAATAATAATACGCTAGTTAAGTACCCTGAGGCTACATTAGTCATCAATGGTTCATTAACGATTAAGGTTTTGTGGAGTAATGAGGTAAGCATGGGAGCCTTAATGGTAATGTACATAGTATTACCTTTATTATCATTATTAGTGACAATGATATTGTTTACGCTTACTTTAAGTGATGCGAATTGGTCATAATTATGTTAACTATAATGCTATGTTAAATTTTAAATTACTGTACACCTATGGGATATTGATGATTATTAGGAATGTTAGGGAGGAAGAGTGGGATGACTTCATGAAACTACTTGAAAGAAGTTATGGCTTCTCAAGCGGTTTCTTTCCAAGGTACTATCCTTATATTTATGGTGCTGAGTGTAGGGATTTATCATCATTCTATGTCGTTGAAGATAATGGTAAGTTGGTTTCGCATGTTGGCTTATTTAAAATGAAGGCCATCAGCTTCGGCCACAGTATCATAATGGGTGGTATTGGAGGTGTTGCAACACTACCTGAAGAGAGAGGGAAGGGATACATGACAGTCCTACTTAACCACGTGATTAACGTGATGAAGAGGGATGGGATACCATTATCAGTACTATGGGGTGATAGGCAAAGGTATGGTGCCTTTGGATGGGAAGTTGCCGGTCAAAAACAGGCTTTATACATTACATCACGTTCATTATCTAGGTCAGGAATTAGGCCTATTGAGCTTAACAGTGTTGAGTGGGATTATGCAGTACCATTAATGAGCAAACACTATGAATCAGTGCCAGTAAGAGTTGAGAGGAGGTGGGAGTGTTATAAGGATTATAGAAGCCTGGACCCCGCATCACTGGGTGATCCACCATTAAAGGTTTGGGTTAGTGAGCATGGTTATGTAATTAGCCAAGGTAGTGGTACCGTAAGGGGAGTATTAAGTAAACCAAACATAGTTGAGGTAGCTTCCTTAAGTAACCATGAGGCAGAGTTAGTGGGTGGATTCATGAAGTCTGCATCAGTTAATGAGGCTGTGGTTCACGTTAATGCATTTGATGAAGCTAGGCTTGGGAGGTTACTTAAGATCGTATCATACTACGTAACGCTCCCTGAGGGGGTATTTAGGATAAATAATGTCTATGCACTGCTTAAGAGCTTCGAGCCTTTGTTGAGTAATAGGGCTCAGGAGCTTGGGTTAAAGGACTATGAAGTCACCTTAGGACTTATATTCAATAATGAAGTGGATAAGGCCACGGTATTTATAAGGGGTGGTTCAGTTTACATTAGTTCAAGCGAGGAGAGTAGGAACTATGTTGAATTAGGTGAAAGGGATGGAGTTAGGTTAATTTTAGGTGGACCAATGAGTTACGTGGCTAAGGGGCTTAAGCCACTGGCTGCACTATTACCAATCCCTATTCACGTACCATTTCTTAACTACGTTTAATCCCACACTATATAGGTTATTATTTAAGAAGAGAAAGGTTTTTAAATGACAGTGGATTAGACGTTAATCATATGTCTAATGACCCTTCAGAGCTAATTAGTGATGAGAGGCGAAGAGCAATCTTAGTTAATTCATTCCTAGGGTCATTGATGGCATCAATGACGATGTCTGCAATAATAATAGCATTACCCGATATATTGAGGGGTATTGGTGTTGATCCAATGTCACCACTTGGCTTCACATCAATGCTTTGGTTAATGTTCTCATACCCACTAATGGTTGCTGTGGCTGTACCAATAGTGGGTAGGTTATCTGACATGTATGGTAGGGGCAAGATGTTCACAATAGGTGATGCTGTTTTCACAATACTCTCAACGCTATTAGGCATAGTGCCAGGATATGGGTTAATAGCGGCATTGCAAATGATCATCTACAGGTTCATTCAAGGCTTAGGCGGATCCATGATGTTCACTAATAGTGCTGCAATAATAACTGACGTTTACCCACCTCACAGGAGGGGTGTGGCAATGGGTATTGTGAGTATAGCCTTCAGTGCAGGTAGTATAATAGGCTTAGTAATAGGTGGTGTGTTGGCTGTAATCAACTGGAGGCTCGTCTTTCTCGTCAACACACCGATAGGCATAATCAGCACCATATGGGCTTACTTAACAGTATATAAACTACCGTTGGGTATTAGGAGAGTTAAGGTTGATTACCTAGGCGCATCAATGCTTGCGGCATCGCTTGTTCTTCTTCTCCTAGGCATAACATTCGGTATGTTACCTTCAGGCAATTCATCAATGAGTTGGGGGAACCCAACCGTGTGGGGGTTAATAGGCGGTGGCTTACTTCTCCTAGCATTACTGATACCAATCGAAATGAGGGTTGAAGAACCCATACTTAAGATTAACCTATTCAAGATAAGGCCATTCACATTCGGAGTATTAAGTGCATTATTCCTATTCCTAGCCCAAGGTGCAAATGTGTTTGTACTATCATTGTTATTACAGGCAATATACCTCCCAATGCATGGCATACCCTACTCTGAAACCCCATTACTAGCCGGCATATACCTAATACCAAGTAGTGTAGCTAATGCAATATTTGCTCCAGTTGGTGGTAGATTAATTAACAGGTTTGGAGCCAGGATTGTTTCAACAATTGGTGCATTATTACTGGGGATTAGCTTCGAATTATTAACTACGCTCTCAATGAACTTCAACTATACGTTATTTGCAGCTGACCTATTCCTAATGGGTGCTGGTTCAGGCTTATTCCAATCCCCCAACTTAGTCTCAATAATGAGCTCAGTACCCCAGGAGGATAGGTCAGCCGCATCCGGGTTAAGATCAAGCATGCAGAACATAGGGTTATTAATGAGTTTCGCCATATTCCTAACACTTATATTATCTGGTTCAGCATCATCATTATCGTTAGCACTAAGTAAAGCTTTAATCAGTGTTGGTGTTCCTCAGAGTGATGTGGCTGCATTATCAAGGATACCTCCAGCCTACGCGTTATTCGCTGCCTTCATGGGTTATGATCCAATAAAGGTGATGCTTAATGAGGCAGGCATTAAATTGCCTGGGACCATTTACGCTGCGGTGACTCACCCATCATTCTTCCCAAGCGCCATAGCCCCAGCCATGGCCATGGGTTTCGAGTATGCTTACCACATAGCCGCAGTAATGGCTTTTGCAGCCGCAGTGTTCTCATACTTAAGGGGCAGGGAGCATATTGTTCACCAGGTTAAGCTGCTTGAAGGTCAAAATGGTAAAAGGCACTTCACTGAGTAGTATTGGCAAGCTTACTTAAACTATGAATTCACCCGTATTATCCAGTACCTTATAACCCGGTATTAAGCTTAACCTTCTTCTAAATTCTTCATCCTTAAGGATGCTTATGAATACCCTTACGCTATCCTTACTTAGTTTACTTAATGGCACAGCGAAATCATACCTTTCCCAAGCCAATGGTATGAAGTCTAAGCCGTACATTTCCGCTGCCGCCCTTATTCCTACTCCAGCCTCTGCCCTACCCTGCGCAATGGCTGCTGCTACAGCCGTATGCGTCTTAGCCTCATGGTAATAACCCGGTATTGACTTAGCCAGTTCCTCGAAGTTTACTCCATTCCTCACTGCGTATTCCCTAAGCAATTTATCGAACAGGAACCTAGTCCCAGCACCCTTATTCCTATTCACAACCCTGAGCTTAAGCCTAATTAAATCTTCGAAATCCCTAACCCCTCTTGGATTACCCTTAGGCAGTATTATGCCTTGCTCCCTCATGTAGCCGGCCACTAGCCTTACCTTACCTTCACCATACTTCCTCACGAAGGGTTCATTATACTCACCCGTTTCCTCATCAATCAAGTGAATACCGGCCACGTCAGCCTCCCCCCTAATAGCCGCCTTAAGCCCCTCTAAGGAACCTATGTTAATGACCTTAGACGTAACCCAGTTAGGTAATAGGGGTATTAGGGATGAGTCTAGGGCCACATCATGACTACCCATAATGTAGAGGTTCGCTGGCCTATATTGATGAGTAAATAACTTAACCTCAATCCATTCCCCCTCCTCTAGGAATTCCCTATTTTCAGGAACTTCAATGTAACCCTCCGCGTAGGCTAAGGTTGTTATTGCACCTGACTCGGCAGGTAGAGGGTATGCCTTAATACCGTTCTCAGTCTCAACTAGGCTAACTGGGTTAAGCCCCCTCCTTCCTCTTGCCCCCTCAACCCTAATAGCCATTTGAGCTCTAATTACTGATTGAGTTAGACTCAAGCACTGCATTTTAGCCAGTACTGGTTTAACAATTATGTTAAATATCATTAGGGCACTGCTTGGATAACCAGGTAATCCGATTACAAGCTTCCCTTCACGGCTGACGGCAGCAATGGTAGGTTTACCTGGCTTAACATTAAGACCATGAACAATTACACCCGGTGGACCAATCTTATCAAGCACCCTGTAACTTATGTCCAATGCACCTGCCGACGTACCCCCTGAAAGCAGGACAAGATCGGCCTTACTTAGTGCCTTCCTAATGGCCTCCTCCATCTCTAATTCATCATCTTTAACAATACCCATCAGCAATGGTTCACCCCCAGCCTCCCTAATACCGTGAGCTATAGTGTATGTGTTTATATCGTATATCTTACCCATGCTTAAGGGTGAACCTGGTTTAACTAACTCATTCCCACTTGATATTATGGCAACCTTAGGTTTCTTAAACACAGGTACCTTATCAATACCCACAGCAGCCAATACACCAACCTCCCTTTCCTTAATCAGTGTGCATCTTCTAAGGATCATTTCCCCCATCATTATGTCTGAACCGGCTGACATTACATTATCCATTGGCGTCACTGATCTATATACCGTTAAGGTATTATCCTCTACCTTAGTATACTCAACAGGTATTACGGCATTAGCCCCTGGGGGCAATGGAGCTCCTGTCGCTATTTCCACTGCACTGCCCTTCTCAACAAATGGTAAAGTGGAGTCACCTGCATTTATGCCTAAACCACTTAACCTAAGCTTAACTGGGTGTAGCTCATCAGCACCGAACGTATCCTCAGCCCTAAGGGCGTAACCATCCATGGTGGCTCTATCGAATGGTGGAACATCAACCTTAGCATAAACATCCTCAGCTAAAACCCTCATGTAGGAGTCCTCTAGATTAACGTACTCTACTTCACTATTTTTAATGAACTTACTTACTATTGTTAAAGCCTCCTCAGGAGTCTTTAACTCGTGAAAAATCACTCTCTTAGGCATGTTATGCATCAATCTAGGACGCTTTATAAATCATTCCAGCTAAACTACGTGTTGTTAATCTACGTTACCGTAATTCCACGCATTTAAATTAGTTAATATGACCTGCTCCTTAGGGCAGTACAGGATAGGGGAACTATCTATGAAATTAGCGCGTAATTGTCCTTGCAAGTGATGTTAAACCTACTAGGAGCATTATAATGCCTATAAATACTATTAAACCCCCTATAACAAGGAACATAAATAATAGTAGTATGAAGGTAGTATTAATTGCATTGTAGGAACTGTAAATCATGGGTACATATGAAACTACACTAATTGCTAATATTAATCCAATTATGGTTGCTAATGAGCCAGTCTTTACAATACTATTTCCATTATCAGAACCTAACTTATAGAGCACCACGAACACTAATAGCCAACCAACCAGGTTAATTAATGAACCAGCAGCGCCTAGGTATGTTAGTGAATTAACCTTAACAGGTAATGCCTGCATCATGAATCCTGGGATGTTACTTACTTTATATGAGTTCTCTAAAGTTTGAATGTAGTACACAGCTCCAACTATTGAGAAAGGCAGTGAGACTAACTGAAGCACTGCACCGTAAACTCCAAACCTATAGACGCTCCCCAAGTTAGATAATTGCCTGAATCCAATATACTCCAGTATGGATACTATTACTACTAGTAGTGAATTGACGGCTAATGCAACGTAAAGTGGCCCCTCTATGTTAATGTAATATTGAGGTTTATTGACTATGGAGCTAGCAATATATCCTACAAGTACGATTACTAATAATATTGTGCCAAGTAGGTAAATTAATATGGCATTCCTAACCATGATTACGCCATTTCCTACCATTTCCATTTATAGTACGGAATTAATTTATAAGTTTTTTCCACCGAACGTACATTCTTTCCTCAGCAAAGCTTAGCCAATATGGGAACCATTAAATAAGAGATAATGCCAGCACTTAGAACTTAACCCTCATCTTGACCAATAGTCACTTCGCTTCATTACCCTTGTTTTTCTTCACGCCTGGATTTAAGTATTCTCCCTAACCTCGTGATTGCTTCGTAGCCAGCCATATGCCTCTTGTTTTTCTGACTTAAGAGGATCTACGACCAACAAGCTATGAGCTAACCCCCAAGATACAGCTAATGTCAATGATTCTTTACCACCAGTGGTTACAATTATTCCACTTAATTGAGTTAAAATAACTCATCACAGCATCTCTACCATAAACAACAGTATTAGCTCCTTAAGGTATCATGGGTTAAAATTTAAATTCGCTATGTCTTAAGGTTGGCTTATGAATGTGGGCATATTTCTGGCGGCACTAGGAATAAGTATGCTTGAGCTTTCTGAGGCTGGTGCTGTAACTGCTGTTTATCAAGGTATATATAAGGGTATTAAACCTACACTTTACGCAGTAGCTGGTGCATTACTGGTTCTTGTACCTACTTTTACGGTAGGAAGATACATAGTGTACTTACCACTTGACTATGTCCTAGCAGTTTCAGCAGTAATACTATTTTACTTTGGCTATAGGCTACTTAGGAGCGCTAGAAGGTACTTTAAGGGAATTAGGAGGGGTAGTACTGAGGAGGAGAAGGGGGATTTGGTCGTTGTTTTCACTGTTTCTGCTGTTGAGGCCTTTGAGGCTGCATTAGTATTGATAGCATTGATACCTAAGGGTTACCTATCAGCATTAACTGGAACGCTCATTGCAGCTATAGCCGTTGTAGCCTTAACCGTGGCGCTTAAGGACCAGATATCTAGGATAAGGCTACCACACCTTAAGTACGTGTTATCAGCATTACTGTTTAGCCTTGGGACACTCTGGGCAGTGGAAATATTCATGCCGATAAGTGATTTATTCCTCCTAGCATTCTTCTTCATTTATCTAACCGTTAATTATGGATTATTAAAAATCTAAATCCAAGCTTAAGTGTAGGGGAAAGTTTAAAAATCGTGAAGAATCAAGAAGCCGAGACCTGAGGACTAGGCTCCGCATAAGCCTCGCACGCGGGAGATCCCGGGTTCAAATCCCGGCCGGTCCACCATGTTTTATTACAATCAGTAATGCTTATCTTACCAAGCCTACTACAACTTGTCTACCCTTCAGGGTTAATTGAACTTCATTATTAATGATGTTTATTGATGCTCCAGTTACAAGGTCCTTAATTAATGCGTTACCTACGTTAAGTACGTTTTCATTGATTCTCACCTTAACTAGTTGATCATTATAGGAATGATTAATTATAAAGAGTAGGTGATCAATCCCGCTCTTCAATACTCTTACCTCAACGTAACCCTGTTTAGTTGACTTAACATCAACAGGTGGTTGAGCCATGGCCATCCCTATAATTCCATTCACTAGCTTTCCAACTCCACTATCTGGCCCATTAACCTCATAAGATAGGCCAATACTTGTACCAACGTAAACTGCTTTCCCATTACCATAATCGTTAATCGTTATTGAAGGTTTATCTAAGTTAAGTTCACTAACCCCCACCTCATGGGCTTTTGAGTTAAGCCAACTAACGTAATTAGAGCTAATTATCAAGTCACCCACCTTTAAACCTGGTATTAAATCGCTTGTAATCCTTAGGCTCACTTTATCAACGCTTACATAACCATCCTCGCATCCTCCAATAACTTCACTTAAGCCGTATGCTGGGGTACATGAATCAATGTAGCCATCATTCCTAATTGCGGCGAATCTTGAATCAACCAGTAGTAACCCACCATTACTTACAAAGTCCCTTAGGCTTAAGGCGGCCTTAGGAGTCATCACTAGTGATAATGGAGCCACAAGTACCTTGTACCTACTAATTAATCCATTTTCAACCTGCCTAATGGATACTAAGTCTACATTATGATTACTGTTAAAGAGAATCCTATAGACACCCAGTATTGATTTTGATAATACATCACTACTATGCCTTTGAGCAATCCAAAGCCACTTATATGACTCAATATTATAGAGTATGGCTATACTTGAGTTAATTAACTTAGCCTTTAGGAATAGGTCACTATATTCGTAAATCACCCTGGCTGTTTCCCCAGCTTTCCTAGCCCTATCGGTTAATGAACCATCAGGGTTAATTAACCCGTATCCACCTGACTCGAAGCCAAGCATCATGGGGTACCAATGATATATGTTTATTGCCTTAGCTTCATGGGCGATGGCCTGCCACATCCAAAGAGCCACATCATCTGGTGTTACTGGTTCAGTAGCCTTAAAACCACCGACACCTTGACCAGCCTGAAGTTCCCCTATCCAGTAAGGCTTACCACTGGCTGATGCGGCTGACCTAGCTGCATCAAGTACTAGGGCATCAAGGACATGGTCAGGCTTAACCCTACCAGCGTGCTTAGGGTAAAACGATGTACCCCATGCATCAACAACACTGGCCATCTCCCAGTCATCAGGTTCACCGAAGAGTGGATTACTGAATACTGATGTACCACCGTGACTATGGCTAACTACTGGATGGCTACTATCAATGCTCCTAATTACCTTAACCCTCCACTCAAGGTCCTCCCTGAGTTTAATGATGTTGAATGTTAACCAGTCTATGTTATCCCTAGCGAAGTGAAGGGAAACGAAACGTGGTGGTTCAACATCATTAAACTCAAGGTAACTCCTATGCCAAGCCTTATTTAATTCATTAATGCTACTGTACATGGTCCTTAACCAGTCCCTGAACCTACCCTTAGAGTAATTGCAGTAGCAGAATAGCCCACGCCAACCAGTGGGTTGGTAAATCCACTGTATAACATTAGGCTCACTCCAAAGGTCCCAAGCATAGAAGTTAGGGTACTTGACCACTACCTGGGCTAGTCTCCTCAGGAATTCCTCAGCCCTTGCTCTAACGCCAGGATTATCAAGGCATACGCCTGGACTGCCCTGAGGCATTATGGTGCTTCCTGACTCTGAGACGTACAGTGAATCAGGGTGAAGCTTAGGCAACCAATCAGGGGCGAATTCAAGGTAAACTTGAAGAATGACCTTTAAACCAATGTCCCCAGCAACCCTAAGTAGGTTCTCAACATTGTTGAAATCATACTCCCCAGGTCTCGGTTCAGTATCCCTCCAATTCACCCAGCCTCTAACGTACTTGAACCCAGCATCCTTAATGTTATTTAAATCCCTCTTAATGGTCTCCTCATTAAACGGTGGTGTAACACTACCTATGCCATACCATACAGAAACTGGGAATGACATTAGCCCACTGATGAGGGTAGAAATTAATATGTATTAACTACAATATGTTGCAATTACTACTTAAATATTCAGGACTCAATTAGGAGTATGATGCATGCGGGCGTTGGTTTTGAAGGTGAGAACCTTAAACCCTGCTTCAGTTCAGGTGATCACTCATGAGTATTCCTAATGAGTATTGGCGTAGCTGGATAAGTAATGTTAAAGGAATTATTGATCACATTACCGGTACTCAATTACAGAACATTAATAAGGCCAGTGGCATAATTACTAGCGCCATTGAGAGTGGGCATGCGTGTTTCCTCTTCGGTTCTGGGCATGCTGCAATACCGGTGATGGAAATGTTCCCCCGGTATGGTTCAACCTTAGGCTTTATACCAATAGTGGATTTACCTCTAGTATCATTCCTAAGGATGGTTGGGGACTTAGGTTATCCTCAATTCGACTTCATAGAGAATTCACCTGAATATGGGCGTAGGATAATGGAGAACTACAGTGTGCATAAGGAGGATTGCGTCATAGTATTCTCCCACTCAGGTACAACACCGATATCCGTTGAGATTGCTATACAGTTTAAGAATAGGGGTGCCCCAGTGATTGGCGTAACTTCACTTACTCATGCTAGGTCAGCTAAGCCCCGTCACCCATCAAACTTAAGGCTACATGAAGTAGCTGACGTAATTATCGACACTGGTGTACCAGCCGGTGACGTGTCCTTAACTATAGATTTAGAGGGTAAGAGACTACGCATTGGGCCGCTTTCAACTGTCGCATTCACCATAGTGGCCAACATGCTTCTTTTAAATACCATTGAGAAACTAATCAATAGTGGTCATGAAATCCCCATCTTCCCGGTTAGGGGCTTTGATGCAGACGCGGACGCTAGGATGAGTCTAATTCTTAGTAAGCATAGGGAACTATACATTAAGCATATAGCCACTGGTGATTAGTTAAGTGGCTAAGGCAACTATAGTTATTGACATTGGTGGATCCAAGATTGCGTCAGCGTTGATTTACCAAGATGGTAATGTTGAGGATTATAGGGTTGAGGACATTGATAGGAGGGGAGGTGAATATGTTGTGGACCAGGTTATTAAGGTGATTCAACACTACTATAGTAATGTTAACGGAGTTGACCTAGTAGGTGTGGGAATCAGCATACCTGGAATAGTGAAGGGAAATGGGCTAGTTTGGGCACCTAACATAAGGGGTTGGAGAAACATTAATGTTGCCTCAATAATTAGAAGAAGGTTAAGCCTAAGCAACTTAGTCATGGTTGATGATAGGGTTGCTAACATTATAGGTGAGTATTGGCAGGGTGAAGCTAAGGGGGCAAGTAATGCAGCATCATTAATGATTGGTACTGGCGTAGCGACTGGATTATTGATCAATGGTAAGCCATTAAGGGGGAGTAGTGGCGCATCAGGTGCAGTGGGTTGGTGGCTATTAGGTAAGAGGGTGCCTAAGCATAAGTCCTACAGGGGATTCCTAGAGAATGAAGTCTCAGGCCCAGCAATATTCAGGAAAACATACCTGCACTGCCTACGTGCACGCAGTGAGTCTTGTCTCAGCACTCTTAGGAACTGCAATCCACCCAATGCGTACTGTGTTTTTCAAATGCTTGACCAAGGATTAACATTAATTAAACCCGTGTTAGAAGGAGCAGCAGTCATAGTGGGTATTACTGTGGCTAACTTAATTAGCTTGATAAATCCTGAGGTGGTAGTATTAAGTGGTGGTGTAGGTGTGGAAATTGGGAGAAGATTCATGGACATAATTATTGAAACTACCAGGAAAATCGCGCAACCGTATTCACTCAAGAGGTGTAGGACAACCGTGTCTAGGCTGGGTTACTTATCAAACCTATATGGAGTGGCTAAGTTAGTACTCGATAATTCATCATTGGTTAACTAGGCGTATTATGCCTTGATGAGCGCATTAATGCCGTAATAATGATCACTATTACTACCACCGCTATCAATAAGCTTAGTACCACAATGCTCATAGTGGGAAGTTGTGGTTTTAAGTATATTGCAGTGATTGTTACATTACCGTTAACCATTACTTTAACAGTATCATTACCTACAAATAGTACATTGCCACCATTAATAATCCATCCACTGAACCTGTAATCACCCACGGCTTCAGGTACCTTAATTAATGCCAGTGAGCCATTGTAGAGTTTAAGCCTAGCCGCATCCATGGTAGTCTTGTTGATTACATCGATAAATTCATTGGCGTAGATGCTTATGGGCACAGTCTCATTGCCGGCGGAGACTATTACGCTTAATGTGTAGAGGGGTTGAGGCCTTATCGCCATTTCTAACCTATACCAAGCCTGGTAAACCCAGGTTGGTACATCACCTGTTGCGCAGGCCTTTAGGGTTGCTGGACCCCAGTACTTAACCACGTAGTCCTCATCTAGGAAACTTGAGTAGTAGTGGTCACTATCTATAATGTGCATTATCATCCACTCCACTATTGTTGAATTAGTCCCAAGCCTACTCTTGTTCTGGAGCCAGCAGTTGAGGGCCTCATTAGCAATACTCCACATTAAGTGTTGGGTTGGCGTCGAGTCCCATATTGCTGCCGTCCCAGCCCAGGTTTGAGGTGGGATGTAGGTTAAATTATATGTTGCCCTGGCATGCTCAATGGCTTGACTAACAGTTACAGTCTCAAGCACCCCAATTGACTGGGTTTGATTCAGGTAGTTGAGTAGGTAGTTGAAGAATAGTGCAGCCAAGGGCGGTGACTTAGACATTATTATCCAATTCTCCCCATCAGTAGCAACAGTAACTATACCGTTGGGGTTTTCAATACCCTTAAGCACTAGGTCAACTACCATTAACCTGGCGTTTAACTCGGCCTGTCCTGGATTATCCTCGTTATTAACCGTGAAGGACAGTAGGTTACTGATGAATGTGTCCCTGAAGAGTACTATCAACCTGGAACCATTGACCATTATGTAGTAGGGGACGTATATGCCATGAAGTTCACCCACAGCACCGCTGTACTCATACTGCTGGTCAAGCACAATAACCTTAACACCAACCTTAGCCAGCATCGGTACTAACTCATCACTCCACCACATCTCCGGGACCCAGAAGACAGTTGAGTTAACCCCCATGACAAGCCTAGTTACCTCAACCCCAAGCCCAGCATCATCGCTGAGTAAGCCAAGCCACTGGGGGCCGAAGTAGGTCACTAGGAATCCCGCTATTGGGTGGTCGAAGAAGCTTGTGGCTAACTCAACTTGCCCCCTATTGGCCATGAGTTTAAACATCCATATGGTCTCATTAACCAATTGCATATATGGATTCATGGGGCCTAGGGGTGGTATGTAGAGTAATCCGTTTGGCGTCTGCTCATAGATTCCGTAGTTTAACCCATACCACCATTGCCAAAGCAATGGTGGTGATAACTCAATTGTCCAATGCACCAATGGATACTGCGAGAGTAGATACGCCTGAACGTAGTAGACCCCATAGTTGAAGTACGGCTCAAGTTCACTGGCCCAAACATGGTAAAAGGCGTATGGTGTGCCCATGTATATACCGTTGGGTGTGTAACCAGTGCCCTGGTGATCATGGAAGACGAAGACTACGTAAACCCTATCAACTGGTGTCGAAATAGCCATTAGGCTAAGTGATCGTGTTGAGGCACCGTTGACATTTAGGAATGCATCAACTACGTAGGCACCCAGCCTAGTTGGTGCCGTGAAGTTAACCTTAAACGTGTTAACGCCTGGATTCAACAACACACTGAGGCTCCTTGACCAAACAACCTCACCGCTGGAGTATAATTGCCCTATGCTGCTTATTAATTCATCACCCAAATACAGTATTGTTACGTTAAGCATTGCCTCGGTGGGTTGCCTCAGGTTGCTTGATGCATTAATGTATATTGAACCAGTCATACCGGGTAAGTAAACTACCCTATCCGTGTATACACTTAGGCTAAACTGG
>ERZ1669250.193-NODE-193-length-32914-cov-8.641316_pt1 | contig 32914 bp, 31 predicted proteins | sample MGYA00579295_ERZ1669250 | MGnify/ENA primary metagenome ERZ1669250 (study PRJEB41166, sample SAMN08046056) | hot springs metagenome | biome: hot spring; feature: acid hot spring; material: thermophilic sediment; isolation source: thermophilic sediment from acid...
TTGCTGGCCGTACCCACCAGCCAGTGGTGATCGTCGACGCGGTAGGCAAAATTGCGAGTCCGCCGCGACAGCTGGGGTCGCGCAGCATAGCGCCGCACCGCCATGCTGGTTCCCAGGGATATGCCGAGAACGTCCTCCCTGAAGGCCCCCATCCCCCACTGCGCCAACACGCCGTCGCTTGCACCCAGATATACCGAGGCCCCTGCCATTTGGGGCGGAAAAATCGGATCGTCGGGGCGCAGTGGACGTTGCCACTTGCGGTCCACCAGCCGAGACAGCCGTCCCGTGTCCAGATCCACATAGGCCAGTGCTTCCGCGCTCCATTGGCCGCGGTGGATATCCAATAGCCCTGAGGCACTGGCCGTGGCGGCATCCACCTCGTAGCTGCCAAAGGACCGCCACCAGAGCCACTCCTTGATGGACAGGACGTGGCGCGCGCGGGTCAGTTCTGTGGGCGCGGTTTGGCGCAGCCAGCGCAGTTTGATGAGGGGGGAGATGGGGTGTATGGGGGTACCGGTGCGTTCGTAGAGGCGACGACCCGGGCCATGGTCCCAACAATCCCGTGCCACGGTCGCCGCCCGCCCATCGAGCCAAGTATAGGCAGGACCGAGGGGCTGGCCGTGGCCATCGGCGAGCAGTAGGCTGTGCATGGCGCAGCTCCACGCTACCCTCTCGACCCGATAGTGCTTCCCGAGATCGTTGGCCAAGGCCTGGAGCAGATCCCGGAGGAGCCCCTCGATGGCCAGCACGTCCTGCAGGGCGGCGCCCGGAGCAGGTTGCAGGAGGGGAATCGCGGACCGTCGTTGGGCGATGATCCGCTCTTCGCCATCCACGGCCGCGACCTTCAGCACACTCGTGCCTACATCGATGGCGATATCGACGGTGCGGGTGGTCTCAGCCATGACGCGGGTGGCGCCGATAAGCGTGGTGGGGAAGGCCGCGGTAGGGCACCGTCCGACGATAGAGGTGGCCCGCTTGGGGATCCTCAGGACGACCCCGGGCGGCGGTGGTGATGTACAGATCCCGATACTGTGGCCCGCCGAAACACAGCGATGTGACCTGCGGCGTGGGTAGCTCGATGTAGTCGGTGGCCCGGCCCTCGGCATCGAAACGCGTCACCCGGCCGCCGCCGAAGTGCGCTACCCAGAGCCCGCCTTCCTCATCCCCCGTCATGCCATCGGGATAGCCATCGGTCTCGGTAAACTGGATGTGCAGCCGTTTGTGGCGGATTTCGCCCTGTGCGGAGAGGTCGAAGGCGTAAATGCGGCGCAGGGCGCTGTCGCTGTGATAGAGCGTGTGCCCATCGGCACTGAAGGCTGGGCCATTGGAGACGATATAGGGTGCGTCGACGCGGGCCATGCTCTGCCCGCTGATGCGGTAAAGGGCCCCGGTGGGACGTTTTTCGTCGTCGTCCATGGTTCCGGCCCAGACCCTGCCCCAGGGGTCGGCCTTGGCGTCGTTGAAGCGATTGTGGGCGTGCTCCGGTTCCGGATGGGGGAAGCGGCGGCGTAGACGGACGCCGTGTTCTTCCAGTCGCAGCGAGACGATATCGCGCCGTAGGCCAGCCAGAAAAAGATCGTCGTCCGCGTATTCCACCAGCCAGGTGCAGGGTTCCTCCAGCGCCCACAGACCTTTGGTGCCGCTGGCAGGCCAGAAGGCGGCGATCTTCTGACCGAGAATGTCTACGAAGTACACGGCCTGGTGGCGCGGCGACCACAAGGGACCCTCGCCCAGGATGGCCCCCAGGGGCCAGACCACCTCGGCATGGCCAAGCTTTCGGGACGGACTCTGCGGCTGTTCCATGCCCTGTTCCTCCTTCCGGTTCAGGCCCGATTCAGGCGCCGCAACAAGGGCACCTTGATCTGATCGAGCAGCAGGGTGAAGAGGACGGTGGCGGCCAGCAGGGCGAGGATGATAGGTACCGGCAGCGCCGTCATGAGCCAGCCCTGGCTTGCCAGCACCGAGACGACCACGATATCGGCAAGGCTCGCCCAGAGCAGGAACCGCCCAGGAAGCGAAGCCCAGAGATGGCCCCGTTCACGTACCAGGAAGACGTTGGCCAGGCCGGAAAAGACCAGGCCCAGAAAATCGAGGCTCTGCCGCGCCGGCAACGGCAGGTGCAGTAGGATACCGGCACCGTAGACCAGAAAAATGTAGACGAGCCAGGCGCCGGCCACCACCAGTGAGGACCAGACCAGGCTGCGCACATCCCAGCGATCGGGTCGCGGCGAGGGGCGGACGTGGTCGTCGGCCAGGGACATGGTCACGAAATCGTTGGCAAAAAGCAGTAGCAGCACCAGTAACGGGGTCACGACAAAGTCGTGAAAGACCAAAAAACCGAGGCTCAGGAAGAGTGCTACCTGAAAGACCTTCACGATCTTGTTGAGGGTGTAGGTCAGCATACGCTGATAGACGCGTCGACCCGTCTCGACGGCCGTCAGGATTCCACGCAGACCCGCTTGTGTGAGAACGAGGCTGGCCGCCGCCTTGGCGACGTCCGTGGCACTCTCGACGGCCACGCCCATTTCCGCCTGCTTCAGCGCTGGCGCGTCGTTCACGCCGTCGCCGGTCATGCCGACGATGTGGCCCTGCTTCTGCAGAGATTGGACGAGGTGAAATTTATCCTCGGGGAAGACCCCGGCATAGACCCCGCAATCCTCCCGGAGTGACTTGCGGTCGCAGGCCTTCCCAGAGATGCCCAGCTCTTTGGCTACGTGGGCGGCGGTGGCCGGGCTGTCGCCAGTGACCATGCGTACCCGCACACCAAAGTTCTGGAGTTTGGCAATGAGATCGGCAGCATCTTCACGCAAGGGATCGGCGAGGCCGATGAGCCCCAGCCATCGGGGAGCCCCATCGGGGCCGGCCGCCACCCCCAGCACGCGGGCGCCCGTGCTGGCCAGTTCCTCCGTCTCTTTCTCCCAGTCCGCTCCTTGGCACAGGGCGGCGATCACCTGCGGCGCCCCTTTCAGCGCCCGCCAGGCGCTGCCATCCTTTTGAAAAACCGCCTCGGAGCGTTTGCTAGAGGGGTCGAAGGGAATGAAATCCTGACGATCCGGAGTTGCCACGCCCTCCGCTTGGGCCGCACCCAGGATGGCCAGATCGATGGGGTCCTGGGTGGCCTCGTCGCTGGCCAAGGCGGCCATGGCCAGGAGCTCCTGACGCTGTTGGCCCGAGGCCGCTTGCACGGCACTGACCTGCAGTCGATTCTGGGTAAGGGTGCCGGTCTTGTCGCTGCAGAGATCGCTCATGGCCGCCGCTTCCTCGATAGCGGCGAGGCGCGTCACCAGTACGCCGTGGTGCGCCAGGCGCAGCGAGGCAACGGCGGTGGCCAGGGTAAAGGTGGCGGGCAGCGCCACAGGTACCGAGGCGACCAGGAGGATGAGGGCAAAGGGTAGGATCTCGGCCAGGGGCATCTGCATCCAGGTGGCGTAGGCGAGGATGGCAGCTACCAGGAGTCCATCCATGATCACCAGGTAGCGAACGATGGCGAGCACCAGGATCTCGAGGTGGCTCTTGGCCCCGGCACCGCGCACGAGCTCTGCCGTTTTTCCGAAGTAGCTCTTCGCGCCGGTTGCGGTCACCATGCCGGTAGCTTCGCCGCGACGGACCGTAGAAGCCGAGTACACCGTGTCCTGCGCCTTGCGATCCACGGGCAGCGATTCTCCCGTCAAGGCGGACTGATCGACGAGGATCTGTCCCTCTGTGAGCTGGATGTCGGCGGGGACGATATCGCCCAGACGTACGTGGACGCAGTCGCCCGGTACCAGTTCCGTCGCGGAGATGCTGCGCCATTTGCCATCGCGACGAACCCGCGCTTCTATCCGCAGGCGCTCACGCAACAATTCCAGAGCCTTCTGTGCCCGTTGTTCCTGGCTGAAGCCGAGAATGCCATTGAAGATGAGCAGCGCGGCGATGATGATGGCTTCCGGCCATTTGGCCAGCACCAGCTCGAGCACCAAGGTCAACTCCAGCATCCACGGTACCGGTGCCCAGAACTTGCGCAGGAAGAGAAGCAGCGGGTGGCTGGCCTCCTCCCGCACGGCGTTGGGTCCATACTGCTGCAGGCGCGCCGCCGCCTCCGCGCTGCTGAGGCCGGTACAGGGACTTTCGCTCACAATGAACTCAATACGATGCCATCCATAGCTCTCATTATAGGACCACCCGGCGCTCTTTGGTTTCCGTTGTCTTCGGCTCGGGGTAACATGAGGGGAGGCAAGGGAGGTGGTGCATGATGAGTGTGTGGGGAGATGTCATTGTCATGGTCGGTACGCCGGTAGTGATGATCCTCGTGGCCTGGGGAGTCCATCGCCTCTCGCGCCAGCGGGATCGCGACGAGGACCGGCACTGATGCAGCTCACTCTGCTCAAGGCCAAGCTGCATCGGGTGCGGGTCACGGCGGTGGAGCTGGACTACGAGGGCTCCTGTGCCATAGATGAGAATCTGTTGACGCAGGCCGGGATCCTGCCTTTCGAGCAGATCCACATCTACGATGTCCACAATGGCGAGCGCTTCACCACCTATGCCATCGCCGCAGCATCCGGCAGCGGAATCGTTTCCGTCAACGGCGCGGCGGCGCGGCGGGTATCCGTGGGCGATCTACTCATCGTCGCCGCTTACGCCTTGGTCCCGGCCAGCGTGGCGGACAATTTCGAGCCCCGTGTGGTCTATGTCGACGGCGACAACCGTCCGCGTGAGCGGCACACCCCAGCATGACCGCCCGGCACCCCAAGGATCCATTCGACACCTGCGTAAGGCACATCCGCAGTCGCTGAATCCTCTTGGCCTTTTCCACCAGCAGCCGCATCGTCGCCGCTCGTGCCGCCCGCAGTGTCGGCCAGGGGGCGCTGGTCGTGGATTTTGCCCTCTACCTGCACGCGCTGCATTGGTCGGCCTTGGCCATCGGCACCCTCTACTCTGCGAGTCTGCTCGTGGGGGCCGTGGCGACTCTGATCGTCGGTCCCGCCAGCGATCGTCTGGGTGCCAAGGGTTTTCTGCTGGCCTATGAGGCCTTGCAGATACTGGCGGCCGGCGTCGCTCTGCTGACCACCGCCACGGCCTGGCTCAGTCTCGCCGCCGTGCTGGGTGCCTTTGGTCGCGGGGCCAACGGGGGTGCCGGGCCCTTTGCTCCGGCAGAACAGTCCTGGCTGTCCCGCGCCGCCACGGGGTCCAGCTGGGGGCGGCTCTTTCACACCAATACCGCCGTTGGACTTTCGGGTATGGCGCTAGGCGCAGCTCTGGGGGCGCTGCCACAGTACTTGGCCCCCGCCATTCCCTTGACCGAGGGTTACCGTCTGCTCTTCGTCATCGTTCTGCTGGGATCCCTGCTGTGCCTGCTTTTTCTGGCCGGCGCCGACGAAGATCGCTCCGCAGGCGTTGTAGGCCCGAACCGTCCCCAGGAATTGTCGGGGGACGACGCGCCAAGATCCCGCCCTTGGCGAGTGCTCCTTGGTTTTGCCGGCGTCAACAGCCTCAACGGGCTCGGTATCGGCATGGTCGGCCCGCTCATGGCTTACTGGTTCCATCTGCGATTCGGGGTGGGCCCGGCGTCCATCGGCGCCGGTATGTCCCTGGCCTTTCTGAGTGCTGCCACCCTCTCGCTCCTGGGTATCCGGCTGGTGGATCGCTTCGGCATGATCGACACAGTCGTTGGCATGCGTCTGCTGGGTCTTGGCCTGCTCTTGGCCATACCCTGGATGCCCAGTTTCTGGTTAGCCATGGCCTGCTACATTTTTCGCGCTGCCCTCAATCAGGGCAGCATCGGATCACGGCAGGCTCTGTTCCTTGGCCTCGTGGACGCCCGCCACCGCGGCCTTGCGGCCACCGTCAACAGTCTTTCCATTCAGACGCCGCGTGCCATCGGACCCAGTATCGCCGGTCTTTTTTTTGAAGCCGGCCTGCTGTCTTGGCCCTTCTGGCTGGCAGCGGCCTTGCAGGGAGCTTATCTCGTCCTGTTCCAGCGCTTCTTCCGCAAGTACGGCGCCACGGAGTGACGCCCTGGGGACAAAACCCTCAGGTCTTTGCCAAGGGCTTGCCGCATTCCCCACAGAAACGATCCCCGGGCTGCGCCGCTGCACCGCAATGCGGGCAGTGCACGACCTCGTGGACGGGTATCGCTACCGCCGATGCCGCGCTGTCCGGGTTCGACGCTGCAGCTGGCGGAGGAGCGAAGCCCGCGGCGGAGGCATGCGCCGACGCTTGCTGCGCCTGCGCTCGGGCTCTGGCAGCGGCTGCTTCAGCGCGTTTCTGTGCCGCCTCTGCTGCCCTGCCGACTTTCTGCATCACTCCGCCGACGAAGGCATGGCCGGCCTCAGCGTCTACCGTCTTGGTGCTCTCGTCGTAGAGGTAGGCAAGTCCGAGCAGGAATACATTGTTGGGAATGGCGACGCTGATCGCTGTCACGAGGAGGATGGTGAGCCCGAAGGCGAAGATGTAGAGCTCTCCGTTGAGGCCGACCCCCTGGCCACCCAGCATGGAAAAAGCAGCGATGGGATTGTGGATGAGGGGTTGCAGGATACCCCCGAGGACCCCCGACAGGACCAGACTCGATATCAGACTGCCTGTCAGCATGGCAGAATAGAAGGCCAGAGCAGCGATCATGACGGTCACGACACTGACCAGGACAATGAGTAGGGCCAGGATGAAAATGACCGGCCCTGGCCGGGAACGCGCGACCGCTACCAAGTGACCCAGCGCCCCACTGACCGTCTCACCGAACCATAGCGCTGGTCCGCTGAGGCTGAATATCACCATGAAAGTCAGAACGCTGGCGATGTTCACCAGAAACAGCCCAGGAAAAACTGCCAGCGAGAGCAGGCCCCCCAGCGCGGGGATGCGGCAGATCTCTACCAGAATGACCTCTGCAACGAGCAGGCCGAGCAGCAGCAACGATTCCAGAAGCACGAGCCCTATCAGGCGTGGCAAGGTGAAGAGCCCAAACAGCAGGCAATCCAGGATGCCTGGCGCTTCGCGTCCCTGTACCGTTGCCGCGAGGCTGTGCCCCGCGCCGAGGTAACCCGCCCCCACCGCAACGAAATACACGAGAAAACCCAAGGCGAGGAAGAGAAAGGCAGCGGCGCCTGTGCCACCGAAGCGTTCGAGAATCGCAAGTATTAACAATCCGATGAAAAGGGCGGTCCCCATGACGGCGATGGGGCGCCATAAGGTGAGTCCGCGTAGCGCCTTGATGAGAATGGAAAAGTCCAGCTCGTGCGCAGGTAGGGCCGGTTCTGGGTAGGCAGCCATGAAGTCTCCCGAGGTGGTGGGTTGAAGCCTGGCGAATCGCCCTCAGGGATTCGCTCCGGAGTTGTTCTGCAAAAGCGGCTGGTTATCTGCCGGTGGAGTCATCGCCGGATTGCGCATAGCCTCGAGGTTCTGATCGACCGATCGACCAGCGTACTGCATCGCTTGCCCCGTGTTGCCAGGGATGATGCGAGCGTTGAGGAGATATCCGTCCACAGCCTTGCGTTCGGCATTCATCCGATAGCGGAGCCGGTCGTCGTGCACACAGCGCGCAATGCTGATACCGCAGGCCTGTGCGTATTGGCTACTCAGTTGAAAGAACTGAACCGCTGCCTGTCGGGCCATGCCGAAGCTGCGCATCTGTTCTGGACTGAGGCCTTGCACGGTCATTCCCGCAAATTCCGTGGAGAAAGCGTTCGCCTGACTTTGCAGCTTCTGCCAGCAGGCGCTCTGATCCTGGCGCGAAGCCATCGCACATTGGGCCAGGGAGTTTTTCATCGTACCCTTGGCATTTTCCCAGGTCCCGACGAATTGCCGCGATACGTTGATGCCTGCCTGGCGGACGTTGGCCTGGGCTTGCGCCTGATCCATGCTGATGGGCATGGCTGGCACCGTCGTTCCGTACTTGGCAGCGCAGCCAGCGGCCAGAAGGACAGCGGAAGCGGAAAACAGAAGAGAACGCGTACGGACCATTTTTTGCGGCATATGGGCACTCCTGTATAGCCGAAGCATCATGGATTACCTCCGAAGGGTGAAAGCAGTTTCTGGAGATTCTGTGGCGAATGCGGCGTATGGTCGTCTTCCCGCGCTCCCGTCTGCGGAACCGTATCTTGAACCCTGTGGGACGGCGTGGGGACGACCTGCATCGTCGGCTGATGCGAGATGGGTTTTTCCGAAGCAATCGTCGGGGTGTGCTGGGATGCGCGCTCGGCGGGTGGCGACGGCGGTAGCGTCGCAACCGCTGCAGGGGCTCTGACGGGAGGGGGTATAGTGGCCGAAGGTCGTGGCATTGGGCGAGCTCTGCTCTCTTCGGACCAAAGAGCAGGCCAGTGAGCGTAGATCAGGTAAGCACCAGCGGCGAGCACCAGCAGGAACGACAAGGCGATGACGTAGAGCCGATGGTTTCGGGGGGTGGTAGCACCGGCCCGACTTTGCGGCGCGGACACGGCTCCACTGGCATCGCACGTGCTGTCGAAGATGACTGGGATATCGGCGGCGGCGTCGGTGAGTGGCTCGGGTTCCTCGGTTTCCAGAGTGTGCCCGAAGGGCTCTTGCGTGGGCTCTGGTTGCGCCACGTCCGATATCTCTGACGCGCTGTCCTTTTCGGCGTGGCTCGGGGGCGCTGTGTGAGACGACTCGGGATGCGACGTATCCGTGATGGGAGCGGACTGGTCCGCCCCGCAAAGGGGACAGAAACGTTTACTCGCGAGTACCGCACCACACTGACGGCAAAAGTTCTTGGCCTCGATTTCGGCAGAAGCCATCTCCAATTTCGCGCCGCAATGGGCGCAGAACACCTTGCCTGCCGCGTTTTCCGCACCACAAGCGGAGCAGCGCATGTTCGCTTCCTTTCCCTTCTCTGGCCGCTTGCTGAGCTTTTTCAGGCGGCCGTAATTTTCTTCCTCCGAGACGCTCTACGGGGTCCCATGGTTTCGTATTTTGCGGATATTATAATGCACTTTGTGCTCAGGCAAGGAAGCAGGGCACGTTATGGGATATCAGAGCTTGCCGTAAGAGTGCAGCCCCGATAGGAACATGTTCACGCCCAAAAAGCAGAAGGTGACCACCCACAGGCTCATGAACGACCACCATGCCATGCTGCGGCCGTGCCAGCCCTTCACCACTCGCGCATGCAGATAGCCGGCATAATTGAGCCAGACGATGAGGGCCCAGGTCTCCTTGGGATCCCAGGACCAGAATCCGCCCCAGGCGCGGGCTGCCCAGACGGCACCGAGGATGGTGGCGACGGTAAAGAAAAGGAAGCCCAGGGCGATGGCCTTGTACATCACATCGTCCTGCACCTCCAGCGGGGGCAGGGTGCGTGCCAGTCTGCCGCCGCGCAGCTCCGACCGCTGCGTCAGCAGGTAGGCCAGACCTACGAGACTGGCGATGGTGAAGTTGGCATAGCCGACAAACATCATGGGCACGTGCAGCTTCATCCAGAAACTCTGCAGGGCCGGAATCAGAGGCTCGATGCGGTCCATATGCTGCGCCAGGGTCAGCCACAGGAGAAAGCCGACACTGATGCCCACCAGCGGCATCACGAAAGCACCCAGGCCGCGCGCCCGATTGCGCTGTTCGTAGTACAGCCAGAACAGGGCCGTCGAGGCGCAGAAAAGCACCATGACTTCCCAGAGGTTGCTGACGGGGATGTGCCCCCAGTCGGGATGCCCGAGATAGGTCTCGCGCCAGCGTACCCCAAGACCGATAAAGCCAAAGATCACGCCGACCCAGGTCAGCGCCGACGCCAATCGCCCCAGGGTCGCCTTTGCGGTGACGACGTAGGCGATGTAGAGCGCGGTGGCGGCGAGCAGCGCCGCCGACATCCAGTAGACCGCCGCCACGCCTTGCAGGACATAGCGCAGTAGCAGGTTGTCGGCAGGCGTCTGGCCATCGCTGTACAGCCAGACGGCGAAGAGAGCTGGTAGTACCGCAGCGATGGTCGCCCATTGCAAGGGCCGCCACGCTATCCCGGCGGCGAGTAATCCCGCGTACCAGCTCGCCAGAACCAGATACTGCCAATATCCGAAGTCGTGGCCATAGCGCATCAGGATGGCCAGAGCGGCCAGGGTCAAACCGCCGACCCAGGGTGCCTCACGGCGCAGGAGGGCAATCCAGGAACGGTGCTCGGGGGACGATGGCAGGACGTAGCTTTCCACGGGACTATGGGCCATGGTGAACCTCCTCATGGGTTTCGCGAGAGGAAATGGTTTGGGCGCCGGCAGCTTCCAGGGCCGCGCGCCAACGCGCAAACTGGCGGGCAAAATCGAGACGGTTGCGATCGGCTCCGGCGCCGAGCAGCAGCCGGCTGCCACCATCGGCACGTCGCTGGATCTGCGCCCAGACCTTTTGCTGGGGCAGGTAGAAGAGTATGAAAATACCCAGCACCAGGGCCACACAGCCCCAGTAGATCAGGGTGGTACCGGGCCACTTGGTGACCTGTAGACCCGCCGCCCAGCGATGATCGAACTGCGACAGGGTCAGCACGAAGGGCACGGGGTAATCGTGCAGACCTGCCAGGGCCTGCAGACTGGCCTCGACGAAGCGTTCCTTCTGGGCGGAGGTCCAGTCTGGAGCCGCCCTGGCGGCTACCCGATCAAACACCGCGGAAAAAAGCGCCGGCGAGGCATTGGCCCCCTCCTTTGCCGCCTTCTGCAGCGCGGCAAGATAGGCCATGAACAGGTGGATGCTGCCCGCGGGCCCCGTGGGAATGTAGACATACTGGTATGGGTCGCCAAGGCTGCGACGGTAGCCCTGCACGAAGAATCCTTGGCCTCCGCGGGTGATGGGCTGCATGTAGGTCTTCATCTCGGCCCCACCACCCTGAGGATCGCGCACCACGTAGGTGAAGCTCGGTCCCAGATTGACGGTGGGATGCCTGGGATCGCTTGGCTCCCCCACGGCGCTGCGTGGGACGATGTTGTAGAGTTCGAAGTTCTTGAGCTGCAGAGAATAGCCCGAATTGCCCGCGTGCAGGGTCTGTCCCACCCGTCCCTGCAGCTCGGCGCTGTGACCGTCCGCGGCGCCCAGCAGGTAGGAGCGCATGGTCAGCAGAGAACCGCCGTCGCTGAAGCTCGACTGGTAGATGTCGACGCCATCGTAGGACATCGGGTGGTTGACGCGGATGGCTCCTTCCTTCAGCACCTTGCCCTGAGGACTGTAGAGGACCACGTCGGAGACGAAGTCCTTGGGCATGCCGGTGGAATAGTACTGGATGTGGAAGGCCTTCAGATGGATCCGAAAGGGCAGGGGCTGTACCAGATAGCCGTTGCCCGCCAGCTCGAAGACGGCATCGGCCGTCTGCCCCTCGGGGAGGGTGATGATGCCCCGGTAAGCCGGGTTGTGGACGGGCATGAAGGCCGACGGTGGAATCTTGGACAAGGGTAGGTCGAAATCCGTCGCGGGCCGCAGACTGCCCGTGAGCTCAGCCCATTTGACCGGCACGTCGGCATTGTAGAGGGCAGCGGCGCAGATGACGATGATGGCGATGTGGGTGAGAAAATAGCCAAGACGGTGGTACTTGCCCTTGCGCGCCGCCAGGTACTGCGTATCGCCTTCTTGCAGCAGGCGCGGCCGAAAACCGCTGGCGCGCAGCGTCTGCGCGAGGCGCCGGGTAAGATCATCGGGATCTTCCGCTGCCAGCATCTCCACGACCTGCGGCTGCGCCCGCAGTGCATTTTCGCGCTGGCGCAGCGGAAACTCGCGGATATCGCGCAGCATCCGCGGCGTGTTGCGGGTCACGCAGGTAGCGGTGGACAGCACCAGAAAGGCAACGATCCCCGTATACCAGGCGGTGCGGTAGACGTCGTAGAGCCCCAAGGTGCGGAATACCGCAAACCAGAAGGGACCAAACTGCAGGGCATAATTGCTGTAGGGCTGCTGCTGGCTGAGGATGGTGCCGATGATGGAGGCAATGGCCAACAGGACCAGCAGACTCACCGCCAGTCGCATGGACCCCAGGAAAGACCCGAGCAGCCGCCACTGCGACCGCTCTCGCGTCATCACTTTTGTCTGCGCTTGCAAAAACCCCTCCCTTTTTTGTAGCGCACCGTTGGGCAGTCTAGGAGCCTGTGTCACTGCACACAAGCCCCGGCTCGGTAAATATGTGATTGCCAGTGACAAGCGCTGCCGACTATTCTCTAAGCATGGAACGTACCAATCCCAAGGATATGGCCAAGGCCTTCCGCTTTGCGCCGCTGCGCAGGGCGTGTTTTCGTCTGAGCGTGACCCGGATGGACCAGTTGCCGGCGGACGATGGGGCCGAAGTGGCCATTGCGGGGCGCTCCAATGTCGGCAAGTCGTCCGTACTGAACCTCCTCACCGGCCACGGTGGTCTTGCGCGCGTCAGTCGGACGCCCGGGCGTACCCAGGCCATCAATGTCTTCGACCTGGATCCGGGGCAGCGGCTCATGGACCTGCCCGGCTACGGCTATGCCAAGGTACCGGATGCGCTGCGCTTGTCCTGGGGCGGGCTGATGGAGGAGTACCTGAAGCGTCGGCGCAGCCTGCGTCTGCTGCTGTTGGTGATGGATATCCGCCATCCCCTGGGGCCCTTTGATCTCGCTTTGCTAGACTTTGCCCGGCATTGCGGACGACCGGTACACGCACTCCTGAACAAGGCCGATAAACTGAGTCGGGGTGCGGCGCTGCAGGTGCTGGCCCGCTGCCGCCGTGACCCGGCCTTGGAGGGCGTGGGAACGCAGTGTTTCTCGGCGCAGTCGGGTGAGGGGCTCGAGGATCTGCATCGTCTTCTCGCCCGGACCTACGAAAAAGAGACCCCGGTCGAGACCGGGGCCAAGTCAGAGCCCTCAAAGGGAGGGGAGGGCTCGGGACCTGGCCAGGGAGGAAAAAGCCAGGACCGCAACGCTACTACTGCGGGCTTTGAGTAGCAACATGACTGTAAAGTTCAACCGTAAACATCCCTGGCATGTCCTGCGCCCCGATTGGCGAATTCGCTGGCGCAATCGCGGGCAGCGCTGGGCCAGCCGCCTGCATCTGTCGCTCTGGTACCCGCACTGGCCCATTGCTGCCGCCGTTGGTCTTCTGGGGATCCTCAATATCCTGCCGGCGCTGGAGCACATCCTGGGACTGCGTTATAACGGCAGTTTGGCGCACATGTCCCAGAGTTTCCTTCTGGACGCCTTCCGCGGTATCCCCGTGGGTGCCGCCGGGATCGTACTCCTGATCATGTCCGTGGGGCTCCTGTTCCGCTCCCGCTTCGCCTGGGTGTTGGTGCTGGTGCTGACGGGGGCCATCCTGAGCTACGGACTGTTCCGCCACCCCAGCCACCCGACCCTGCTGCTCTACTACAACGCTCTGCTCATGGCCATGCTGTGGCTGTTCCGCAAGCACTTCAGCTACAGCAGTCTGGCCACCGGGACCCTGTTTGCCCTGACCGGTGCGGTGCTGGTGATCAGTTATGGGGTCTTCGGCGCCTATATTCTTGGGGCCGACTTCAAGCCGCCCATCCATAGTCTCCTTACGGCGCTGTATTATTCGGTGGTGACCATGTCCACGGTGGGCTACGGCGACATCGTCCCCGTCACCCCCGAAGCCAGGATATTCGTGGTGTCCCTCATCGTTCTGGGCATCACCGTCTTCGCCACCTCTTTGTCCGCCATCATCGTTCCGGCCGTGCACAACCGTCTGCAGGCCGCCCTGAAAGGAGAGGCTCGACCCATGATCCGCAAGAACCACTACATCATCGTCGGCGATACCCCCCTGTCCCGTAACAGCTACCGCGAACTGAAAAGCCGCCAACTGCCGGTGGTGGTCATCGTCGGACATCCGCCCGAGGATTCCATCTACCAGAGCGATGACCTGATCCTGGGCGATGCCGCCGATACCGAGGTGCTGCGCAATGCCGGAGCGGAGAACGCCATCGCTGTGCTGGCCCTGCGTGCCGACGACTCGGAGAATGCCTTTGTGGTGCTTGCCGTCAAGGAGTTGGAGGGCAATGCCAGGACCGTCGCGGCGGTCAACGACAGCAAGAATCTCGGTCGGGTGCGACGGGTCCAGCCGGATATGATCATCGCCCCACAGGTCATGGGCGGGGAGCTTCTGGCCATGGCCCTGAACGGCGAAACCCTCGATAGCGACGCCGTGATGCGGATGTTCCGCTTCAGCAGCGGCGAGACGGACAACGGCGCCAGGAAAAGCTGAGGCAGGGGCCCTCAGTCGCCGTGGGCGGCATCCCAGTTGCTGCCCACGCCAAGTCCAACGGTCAGCGGTACGGCCAGCTGCGCCACACCTTCCATCTTCTCCCGCAGCATCGCGCAGGCGGCATCCACGGCTTTTTCCGGGACTTCCAGGATCAGCTCGTCGTGTACCTGCAGCAGCATCCGACCCTGGCCCTCCTGCGCCTGCAGCGAGGCATCCACGGCAATCATCGCCAGCTTGATGAGGTCCGCCGCGGTCCCCTGCATGGGGGCATTGATGGCCGCGCGCTCGGCATAATTGCGCCGAGCCGGATTCTGGGAGCGGATTTCCGGCAGGTACAGGCGGCGACCGAAGAGGGTCTCCACGTAGCCCTGCCGATGGGCCAGGCGGCGGGTGTTCTCCATGTACTCTCGGACGCCGGGATAGCGCTCGAAATAGCGCTCCATGTAGGCCTTGGCCTCGGCTTGGCCGACCCCCAGCTGCTGCGCCAGTCCGTAGGGTGTCTGACCATAGATCAGGCCAAAATTGATGGCCTTGGCAGCTCGGCGCTGATCGGCGTCCACCTGCTCGAGGGGGACCGCGAAGACCTCTGCCGCGGTGGCGCGGTGAATGTCGAGGCCCTGAGCAAAGGCCTCGCGCAGTCCAGTATCGCCGGAGAGGTGGGCCATGATGCGCAGCTCGATCTGAGAGTAATCGGCGCTGATGAGCAGGTGGCCCGGTGCGGCGACGAAGGCCTGGCGGATGCGCCGACCCAGATCGCTGCGGACCGGGATGTTCTGTAGGTTGGGGTCGCTGGACGACAGCCGTCCGGTGGCGGCTACCGCCTGATGGTAATGGGTGTGCACCCGCCCGGTACGTGCCTGAATCATCTGCGGGAGGGCATCGACGTAGGTGTTCTTGAGTTTGGCGAGACTCCGGTAGTCGAGGATGAGGCGCGGCAGATCGGCCCGCTTGGCCAGCTCCGCCAGGACGTCCTCGTTGGTAGAGGGCTGGCCGCCCGGCGTTTTCTTGAGGACGGGCAGCTGCATCTTGTCAAAGAGGATGGTCTGGATCTGCTTGGGGGAGTTCAGGTTGAAGCTCTGTCCGGCCGCCGCGTAGGCCTCGGCCTCGGTTTTGGCCATGCGGGAGCGCAGTTCCTCGCTGAGGCGTGCCAGCGCATCCACGTCGATGCGCACGCCGGCCCACTCCATGCGCGCCAGAACCTCCACCAGGGGCATCTCGATGTCGCGAAAGACACGGTCCAAGCCCGCGTGCGCGTGGATCTGTGGCCACATCTGAGCGTCCACGCGCAGACAGACCTCGGCATCTTCGGCGGCGTAGGCCGTGGCGCTGGCGATGTCGACGTCCGCGAAGCTGCGCGCCTGCCGACCTTTGCCGGCCACCTCTGCGTAGGAGATGTTACGATGCTGCAGGTAGCGCTCGGCGAGGCTGTCCAGATCGTGCGCGGCCGTGCTGTCCAGCACATAACTCTCCAACAGGGTATCGCGCCTGAGCCCGCGCGGTTGCAAGCCATGGGCCCAGAAAATCTGCCAGTCGAATTTGGCATTCTGGGCGAGCTTGGCCCGAGTGCCGTCCTCGAGCCAGGGGGCCAGCAGTTCCAGGGCCTCCTGCCGCGGAATCTGCTCGCCCTCCCGGTGTCCCAGGGGTACATAGACGGCGCGCACCGTCTCGCCCTCGAACCAAGCTAGGGAGAAGCCCACCAGCTCTGCCGCATGGGGATCGAGGGAACTGGTCTCGGTATCGATGGCGACGCGATCCACCTGCTGCAGACGGTCTAGAAGTTGCGACAGCTCGGCGCGGTGGACGATGGCACGGTAGTCCTCGCGCCGCACGGGATCATCGCCGTGGGCCGAGGTGTCCGACTCCGGCGCCGCGGGCAGATCCTTCAGCCACTGCTGGAAACCCAATCGTTCGGCCAGGCGGCGCAGGGCATCGGGGTCGGCTGGCTTGGCCTCGCTGGGAGGAAGCTCCACATCGCAGCGGATGCGGGCCAGTTCGCGGCTGCGCGGCAGGGTGTCGGCCACGGCCCGAAGGGATTCCCCCACCTTGCCGCCGATCTCTTGGGCGTGGGCGAGGATCCCGTCCAGGTCGCCGTATTGTTGCAGCCACTTGGCCACGGTCTTGGGCCCGGCACCGGGCACCCCCGGGATGTTGTCGACCTTGTCTCCCACCAGCGCCAGGTAGTCGGCGATCTGCTTTGGCTCGACCCCAAAGCGGGCGCGCACCTCGGCCAGATCGGTACGGGTTCCCTTCATGGTGTCCATCAAGGTGACCTGGTCGTCGACGAGCTGGGTCAGATCCTTGTCGCCGGTGACGATGATGACGGGGGTTTGTGCGGGCGTGGTACGCGCCAGGGTGCCGATGACGTCGTCTGCCTCGACCCCGGGAACGACCAGCAGCGGCAGCCCCATAGCGCGCACCCAGTCGTGCAGCAACTCTACCTGGGCGCGCATGTCCTCGGGCATGGGCGGACGCTGCGCCTTGTACTGGTCGAAGAGATCGTCGCGAAAGGTCTTGCCGGGCGCATCGAAGACCACGACGATCTCGCTCTCTGGGTATTCGCGCTGCAGTCGCCGCAGCATGTTGGCCACGCCCAGGATGGCGCCCGTGGGCAGACCGTCGGGCGCGCGCAGGTCGGGAAGCGCATGAAAGGCGCGGTACAGAAAGCTCGAGGCATCCACCAGGATGCGCGGCGCAGTGGGCATCGGGACATCTCCTAGAATTTATACCATAATACGGGAAAGGCCCCTCATTGGACACGGAACTCAGCATGCGCCCTCACCTGGAAACGGAACGTCTGCGCGACGGCGGCGAAAGTCGCCTCACCCGCGAAGCCTGGAAAATCTTCCAGATCATGGCCGAGTTCGTGCGTGGCTACGAGAAGCTCGCTGCCGTGGAGCCTTGTGTCAGCATCTTCGGCTCCGCCCGCATCGACCCGGAACACCCTTGGTATCGCAAGACGCAGGAGATTGCTACCAAGCTTTCCAATGCCGGATTTTCCGTCATCAGCGGTGGCGGTCCGGGGGTCATGGAGGCGGCCAACAAGGGGGCTTTTCGCGGCACCGGCTACAGTATCGGGCTCAACATCGAGCTACCCCATGAGCAGCACAGCAACGCCTATCAGGACATCTCCCTGTCCTTCGAGCATTTCTACTCGCGCAAGGTCATGTTCATGAAATATGCCGCGGCCTATGTGGTCATGCCCGGCGGCTTTGGCACCCTGGATGAGCTGGCGGAGTGTCTGACCCTGGTGCAGACGGGCAAGACCCGGCGCATGCCCATCATCCTGGTGGAATCCAGCTTCTGGAACGGTCTCATCCAGTGGTGGCGAGATGCCATGCTGGCGGCCGGTACCATCCATGCCGAGGATCTCGACCTCGTCACCGTCATCGACGATGCCGATGCCGTGGTTGCGGCCATCTTCGATCATTACGAAAAGCGCGGTTTTGCGCCTTCCGCCGCCGAGGCGGAAGCACTGCTCAATCTGTAGGCGCGAGGAATTGTCCATGAAACGCATCCTGTGGTCCCTACTCATCGCCGGCTTGACGGTTGTCAGCGGTAGTTCCTGGGCGGCGGAAAGTGCTGCCGAAAACATTCACAAGCTGGACCTGCCCAAGCTCGCGCCATCGGCCAAGACAGGGCCCGAAGCCAAGCTCAAGGTGCCCAAAGGCTCCCAGATCGAGGAGTACAAGGTCAACGGACGGGTGTACATGGTCAAGGTCATCCCGCCCAAGCCCTTCCCGCCCTACTACCTGGTGGACAAGAGCGGCAGTGGCGAATTCACCCAGGTACCGCAGAAGGATATCAACGACCTCAGTGTGCCCCATTGGGTCATCTTTCGCTGGTGAGGCGCTGAAACCACTCGGATCCCTGGGGTTCTATGTCCGTTTACACCGACGTTTCTGCGCCGGCCTTGGCCGAATTTCTGTCCCACTATGACCTTGGGCAGGCCAGCTCACTGGAGGGCATCGGCGCGGGTACGGAAAACAGCAATTTCTTCCTGCAGACTGCTTCTGGTCGCTATGTCCTGACCCTCTTCGAGCGTCTGCCCGCGGACGAGATCCCCTACTACTTGCACGTGACGGAATGGCTCAGCCGGCGGGGCATTCCCTGTCCGGCGCCGATACACGCGCGCGACGGTACGATTCTACGGCCGCTCTGTGGCAAGCCGGCGGCCATCGTCCAGTGTCTGCCGGGCAGCTCCATCGTCCAGCGCCGCCCCAGCGAGGATGAGGTGGCGGCCGCGGGGGCACTGCTGGCCCGGATGCACCTGGCCGGCGCCGATTTCTCCGAGCGTCACCCCAATCCCGCGGGATTTTTCTGGTGCCAGCAGACCGCACGTCGCCTCAGCCCCAAGCTCAGTCCGGAGGAGCGCGCCCTTCTGGTGGAAGAACTGGAGGCGCAGAAGGGCTGGCCGCGGGACCAGGTCCCCGGGGGGGTCATCCACGCCGACCTTTTCCCCGATAACGTCCTGTTTCAGGACGGGGCCATATCCGGGGTCATCGATTTCTATTACGCCGGCGATGACGCCTGGCTCTACGATCTGGCAATCCTGGCCAATGCCTGGTGCTCCCTCGGCGATGGCAGCCTGGACAAGCATCGGGCCGCCACGCTCTGGAGCGCCTACTCCACGGTCCGGCCCATCGAACGCCGGGAGCACGGTTTGTGGTTTCCCTATATGCGTGCAGCCGCCCTGCGTTTTTGGTTGCTGCGCCTGGAGGCGGGCCATTTCCCGCGCCCAGGTGCCATGACGGAGTGCCGCGACCCCGAGGAGTATCGGCGTATCCTGCTGCGCCGGCGCGAATTCTGCTGAGCCGGCGCTGCGCCATTCCGGCGGGCACCAAGGTTCAGGAACGCGGAGGGCGCGACCAGTAGCCCGCCAGGAAAAGGGCCACACCAAAGAGTAGACCCTCCCCCGCCGGCAAGGACCAGTCGGCCGGATGATGGCCGCTCAGAATGGAGGCGAAGAGGGCCAGGGCAGCGACGATGAGCAATAGGCCGAGGCGTTCCACGGCGAGGGCAAAGCGGCGCGTGTCGATACGCTGCAGCCAAGGCCACAGACCCGTGCGCGCGAGAAACTGACGCGTCTCGCGGGGGAACAGAACGGCCAGGATGATGGCGCAGGCCAGGAGCGTGTTTGCCAGATAGAGCCAGATCATGCGCTTTGGAAATTCCGATTCCAGAATCCTTTTATAGCGCGGGCCAGGCTCCCTGCCAAGTCTGTGGCAGAATACGTGGCGCCGGCGACTGGAGTCGGCGCTAGCGAACGGACGACACACATCGGGGAGTGTACATGGCGGAAAACGACGGGCATTCGGGAGTGGTGACGGCCAGTAGCTGGCCCCAGGAGGCCCGTTGGCTGCATGCGGGCATCGCCGTAGGTGTCACCTGGCAGATCTGGTCGTCGCTCTGGATGACGCCGCAGTGGGAGCGCGCCGACTACGGCAGTCTTGGCGGCCTGCTCTTCAATGCCCATGCTTGGATCGGCTTGATGACGGCACTCTTCATCCTCTGGCAATGGCTGTGGATTGCAAGCGACCGCCGCATCCGGCGCCAGTTCTTTCCATGGCGTGGCCCCTGGCGGCCGGTGCTCGCCGACCTCCAGGCCCTGGCGCGCGGATGTCTGCCCGCCGGCGGGCCGCGCCCGGGCCTGGCGGCGCTGGTGCACGGCCTGGGTCTTTTGGCCATCACTTGGATGGCCGCCACCGGTTCTGCCATCTACTTTTTTCTGCCTCAGGGTGGTGCCTTGCCGGGGCCTGCCCTGGATACCCTCGTGCCCCTGCACAAACTGGGCAATCTGGTGGTCTGGATCTACTGGTGCGGGCACGTCGCCATGACGCTGCTCCACGCGCTGCGTCGTCATGCCATCTGGGGCATCTTCCGGCTCTGGTGACTGGCGCGGGGGTGAGGCTTTTCGCTATAGTCGCGCCGATGAACAGGAGTCCAGCATGACCGAGAAACTCTGGGGTGGTCGCTTTGCCGCGGCAACCGATGCCCTCGTCGAGCACTTCACCGCCTCCATATCCACCGATCGACGGCTCTTTCGCGAGGACATTCAGGCATCCGTCGCCCATGCGCGCATGCTCGGACGGGTCGGTGTGCTGACCGCGGCCGAGGCGGATGTCATTGTCCACGGTCTGCGCCGAATCGAGGGCGAAATCGCCGACGAGACCCTGCCCTTTACGGATCGGCTGGAAGACATCCACATGCACGTAGAGAGCCGTCTCATCGAGCTCATCGGCGATGTGGGCAAGAAGCTGCACACCGGACGCTCCCGCAACGATCAGGTGGCCACGGACATGCGCCTCTACACCCGCGGCGCCATCGATCGCCTGCGTGCCCTGCTGCACGCCCTGCAGGGGGTCTTCGTAGATCTCGCCGAGCGCGAGGCCGAAACCATCCTCCCCGGCCTGACCCACCTCCAGGTAGCCCAGCCCATTACCTTTGGCCACCACTGCATGGCCTATGTGGAGATGTTCCGGCGTGACAGTGATCGCCTCGCCGACGCACGCCGGCGGGTCAACGTTCTGCCTCTGGGCTCCGCCGCCCTGGCCGGTACCACCTTCCCCATCGATCGCTGGGACGTGGCGCGGCAGCTGGGTTTCGATCATCTCGCCGAGAACAGTCTCGACGCCGTGTCCGACCGCGATTTTCTGCTGGAGGTAGCGGCGGACCTGGGCATCCTGGCGGTACACCTGTCGCGTTTGGCGGAAGAGCTGGTCTACTGGATGTCCACCACCGTGGCCTTCATCGACCTGCCCGATGCCTTTTGCACCGGCTCGAGCATCATGCCGCAGAAGAAGAATCCCGATGTGGCCGAGCTGATCCGCGGCAAAAGTGGCAAGGTGATGGGGCAGCTGGTAGCTCTGTTGATACTCATGAAAGCCCAGGCACTGGCCTACAATCGCGACAACCAGGAGGACAAGGCGATCTTTTTCACGGCCTTGGACGAGGTGGAAATGAGCTTGAGTCTGCTGGTACGCATGCTGCCGGGCCTGCAGACGCGACCGGAGCGCATGCGGGCGGCGGCGCTGGAAGGCTTTGCCACGGCCACGGACCTTGCCGATCATCTGGTGCGGCGCGGCATACCCTTTCGCGATGCCCACGCCGTGGTGGGTCGTGCGGTGCGTTTGGCGCAGGAGCGTGGCCTGAGTCTGGAGCAGTTGTCCCTGGCGCAGCTGCAGGAAATCTCGCCAGCCATCGACGCGGCTGCTCTGGAGGTGCTGAGCCTGGAGGGCTCCGTCGCCGCTCGCAACCACCCGGGAGGCACGGCACCGGCACAGGTGCGCGCGGCCATTGCCCGAGCGCGGCAGCGCCTGGCTCAGGAGGCGCGGGAATGAGTCGCGACATGCCTTATCTGCGTTACCTGGTGCTGCTCGGCCTGTTGCTGGGGCTCGCCGGTTGTGGCCGCAAGACTCCCCTGCAGCTGCCGCCGACGCCAAGCCCACAGGCCAGCCACCCGGCGCCCGGCAGCCACCCGGCAGCCTCGTGAACACGCCCTTTCACTATCGGGGAGACCAGCTCTACGTCGAGGATCTGCCCTTGGCAGAACTCGCCGAGCGCTTTGCTACCCCTAGCTACGTCTACTCCGAAAGCTATTTACGCCAGCGCTATCAGGCCTTCAGCCACGCCCTGGGACCGGAGACGATGCTCTGTTACGCGGTGAAGGCCAACTCGAATCTCAGCATCCTCCACCGCTTGGCGACTCTGGGTGCCGGGTTCGACATTGTCTCGGGGGGTGAGCTTGCGCGCGTACTGCGCGCCGGGGGCGACGCCGCGCGCGTGGTATTTTCCGGTGTCGGAAAAAGTCGGGACGAGCTCCGGCGGGCACTGGAGGCAGGGATCCACTGCATCAACGTGGAGTCGCCGGCGGAGCTCGCCCGCATCGAGCAGGTGGCAGCGGAACTGGGCTGTCGTGCACCCATCGCCCTGCGCGTCAATCCCGACGTCGAGGCTGGAGCGCATCCTTACATTGCCACGGGTCTGCGGGAGACGAAATTCGGCATTCCCATGGCTGAAGCTCCAGAACTGTATGCGCGCGCAGCCCGCAGCCCGCAGCTGCGCGTTCTCGGTGTTGCCTGTCACATCGGCTCACAGCTTCTGGATCTGGCCCCCATCGGCGAGGCGGCACAGCGCGTGCTGCGCCTTTACGAAACATTGGTACAGCGCGGCATTCACCTGGAGCATCTGGATCTCGGCGGTGGCGTCGGCATCCGCTATCGCGACGAGCAGGCGCCCACGCCTGCGGATTACGCGGCTACCCTGGATGCGGCCCTCGGGGGGCTGCCCGTGCGTCGGGTGGTGGAGCTGGGACGGGCCTTGGTGGGTAATGCCGGCGCGCTTCTGACCCGCGTCGAATATCGCAAGTACAACGGTAGCCGGGCCTTCTGCGTGGTCGACGCGGCCATGAACGACCTCCTGCGTCCCAGTCTCTACGGTGCCTGGCACGAGATCTGGCCGCTCGAGCGCCGTTCGGGGCCGGAAGAACCCATGGACGTAGTGGGTCCCGTCTGCGAGAGTGGCGACTTTTTTGCCAAGGCGAGGCCCCTGCCTGGGGATCTTCGCGAGGGCGATGTTCTTGCCATCCTCGGTGCCGGTGCCTACGGCTTTGCCATGAGCAGTCAGTACAACAGCCGGCCGCGGGCGGCGGAGATCCTGGTGCACGGTGCCGAAGCCCGGGTCATCCGGCGCCGCGAGACCCTTGGCGAATTGTGGGCGGCCGAGGAGCCCTGCAGCTAGAACCGTCCAGGCCCCAGTAGCAAAATCTGCCCTCGCCACGCCCTTGCATCGCGGCGCAGAAAGTGTATAGTGGGCCGCTCTGTTTCCACGGCACCGAAAGCAGCTACAAGGGGGTCAGTCCTTAAAAGACTGGGAGCGATTAGACGGTTCCAGCAAGGTAGGGCATAAAACCACGTACTGTCTGGGGGTGCACGGGAGCTGCTTCTTAACCTTTTTTTGCTAGTTAGGGGGGGCACCGATGCGCTCATTGGGACATCAAATCGTCGCGGACTTCTACGGATGCGACAGCAGTACCTTGTCGGATGTTGAGTTCGTCACAGATGCCATGCTGGAGGCCGCTCGGCGGGCCAATTGCACCATCGTGACGCAGACCTTTCACCATTTTTCACCCTACGGGGTGAGTGGCGCCGTCATCGTCGCCGAATCCCATCTGGCCATTCATACCTGGCCGGAGTACGGTTATGCCGCAGTGGACGTCTTTACCTGCGGTGACGTGATACAGCCGGAGGATGCCCTGAGTTTCCTCAAGGAAGCCTTCGGCGCCGCGCAGGTCTCCACCATGGAGATGAAGCGTGGGCAAGTGGAAATGATGGGCGTTCCGGCCCACGAGCTGCGGGTCAAGCCGCAACTCTGCGCCTGATCTTTCCCGCAGTGCCAGTCCAGGCGGTCCCGAGCGGGCCGCCTTTTCTTTTTGCCAGAGGCTGCGCACAATCGTTGCCACCCGCCACGTTGAGGAGTCACCATGAGTACGGAACTGTGGTATAGCGAACGTTACGAGGCGCACGGAGCCGCCCTGAGTCTGAAGGTCACCGGCGTCCTCCACCGCGAGAAGAGCCCCTATCAGGAAATCGAGATCTTCGAGACAGAGCATTTCGGAACCCTGATGACCTTGGATGGCTTGGTGATGCTCACCGATCGCGACAATTTTCTCTATCACGAGATGATGAGCCATCCCGCCCTTTTCAGTCACCCCAAACCGGCGCGTGTGCTGATCATCGGTGGTGGCGACTGCGGTACCTTGCGCGAGGTTCTGCGCCATCCGGAGGTGGAGCGGGTCGATCAGGTGGAACTGGACGAGCGGGTGACGCGCGTGGCCGAGCGCTTCTTTCCAGAGCTCTGCGCCAAGAACGACGACCCGCGGGCACATTTCTACTTTCAGGATGGCATCGAGTGGGTGCAGCGGGTACCGTCGCAGAGTTACGAGGTCATCATCATCGACTCCACGGACCCCGTCGGGCCTGCCGCTGGCCTGTTCTCGCCGGAGTTTTACGCTGCCTGCCTGCAGGCTCTCTCGGAGCCCGGTATCCTCGTGGCCCAGACGGAGTCGCCCCTGCTCCATGCCGATCTCATCCGGCAGTGCCAGGAACGCATGGGAGCCGTGGGCTTCGATGCCGTCAACAGCCTGTATTTCCCCCAATTCTGCTATCCCTCGGGCTGGTGGAGCGCCACCTTGGGACGCCGGGGGCTCGAGCTCGACAGTTTTCGTCGCAAGGACGCCGAGGCCATGACGGGGCTTCGCTACTACCACGCCGATCTCCACGGCGCCGCCCAAGTTCCTCCCGCCTTCCTGCTGCCGACGAGCTAGCGGCCACGGGCAGTCCCTTACCGCGCTGCTACCAAAAGTCTGACATCTCGCCACACAGCGCCCAGCCATCGGCTGGGCCGCTGTCATAATACTGTCACAATGCTCTGCTAAACTCCGTTCAGTCGGACGAGTTGTCCGCACACATCCACCCGAGTGGAGGGGAGCGTATTCATGTCCAGTGACGAACTCGCATGGGCTGTCGGCACCGGATGCCTCGTAGCCTCCGGTAAGTTTCGTGGTGTTCGCCAGACCACGCCGGCCGTATCGGCCCGACCTCTGTCGCCGCGCTCCTCCGCCCTCGATACCACGCCCAGGAGCACACCATGCGTACATTGCTGCTTAGCGGTCTGACTGCATTTTTTCTGAGTCTTGGAGCCATTACGGCTCACGCCCAGGAGCCAGGTGCCGATCTGCCCTTCCTGACCCGTTACCCCGGCATGCAGATGGAGGAGTACGGACACTCTGCCTACGACGAAGTGAATATCCCCGTGCGCAAAATCCCCTCGGACGCGCGTTGGCGCGATGCCGTGGAGCATCTGGAAGGGGAGGTGACCTACATCGAGTACAGCAATCCCAAGGGGCGCTCTTCCCTGGAAATACTCAGTAACTTCCGCCAGGCTCTGCAGAATGCCGGCTTCAAGACCCGCTGGGAGTGCTCCGCCGCCGCTGGTAATTGTATCGGCAGTGGTCTGCCAAAGGTCGAAGTGTGGCGGGGGACGACCATCAATGATCGTGGAACGCGCAATACTAGAACTTATGAGGTCTACGAGTGGCTGGACACCGCCAGGGCGCTTACCGCTGAGCACGTCGCGCCCAACGGGGTACGCACCATCGTGTTTCTCAACGTCACGGACGGCTCCACCCGCCTTTACGCCGTGCAGACAAAGCCCATGCAGACGGGTCTGGTGACCACCAATCTCACCCCAGTGGACAGCGCCGGCATGACCGCGGCTCTCCAGGGACCGGGCAAGTTCCAGATGCATCTGCCCTTCGACTACAACAAGGCAAGTCTGCGTCCCGACGCCCGCAAGACGGTGACCGAGCTGGCCCAGACCATGCGTCAGAATCCGCAGCTGTTCATCGGCCTGGATGGACACACGGATAATGTCGGTGGGGCCGATTTCAATCAGAAGCTCTCGGAAGCCCGGGCCAATGCCGTCAAGGCGGAGCTGGTGGCGCAGGGCATCGAAGCACGGCGCATCGCTACCCGCGGTCTGGGCGCTACCCAGCCCATCGCGGATAACGCTACAGAGAAAGGTCGTGCCGAGAACCGCCGCGTGGAGGTGGTCAACCTGACCCCGGGCTTCGTGCCTGCGGCCAGCGCGGCGCCTGCGAGCACGATGCCGGCGGCTCCCGGGGGTCTCAGCCTGACCCCTGCTGCAGCGCCGGCCAACACCGTGCCCCAGATGCAGGCGCCCAGCCAGCAGCAGCGCGCTGGGAACGTGCCGAATCCAGCGGCGGACGTTGCTGGCCAGGCGGGTTATGCCGCCAAGGACCAACTGGAGTATGAGATCCGCTCCGGGGTCCGCAGCCTGGTGCACGGCCTTTTCCGATAAAAAGTGGGGCGGTGGAGCGCTCCGTGGCTGGGCCTATCCACCGCCCCATATCGGCTGATTTCTTTCGAGTCTGCTCTTGGTATCAAGGAGGTCCCCACGGTGCGGGGAGAGAAAGCGTCGAAAATGGCAGCCGTCGCTGTTTTCTTGCTTGGCTTGGGATTGCTTTCCTCTGGGGTCGTTGCCGATATGTCGGAGGCTACTCCGGGGTGAGTTTTGAAACCCTGGGTGGCGTCTTGGCGCCACTAGGTCCAGATTTTGGGAGTCGAAAGTGCTTCCCTAGTTGCTCTGGTGACAATATCCTTCGCGGGAGCGATCTGGTCGCCCAGATCGGGTGGTGGCAGAGCGCTCGGGGAGGTTCTTAGGTTCGCGACGAGTGGCGCCGAGGTCGACGCTGTGCCACGGATCGCCGTGGCGATCACGGACTCGTGATGACCAGGTTATCCCGGTGGATGAGTTCGGGCTCGTCCAGGGAGCCGAATTCCGCTTTCAGCACCTCGCTGCTTTTGCCGAGCCGCTGGCGCACTTCCTCCGTCCCGAAATTGACCAGACCGCGGGCGATCTCGTGCCCCTTCGGGTCGAGACAGCAGACGAGGTCGCCCCTTTGGAAGTCGCCTTCGGCAGCGTGCACTCCTACGGGCAGCAGGCTGGAGCCCTTTTCTCGCAGCACCCGGGCGGCGCCGGCGTCGAGGTGCAGGGTGCCGCGAGGGCGTAACTGTCCGGCGAGCCAACGTTTGCGGGCCGCGAGCTTGGGCAGGGCGGGGTGGAAGTAGGTACCCAAGGGCTCGCCGGCCCAGAGGCGCAGGAGGACATTTTCCGTGCGACCGGCGCAGACGATGGTGGCGGTGCCGGAGCGGGCGGCCCGCTCCGCCGCGAGAACTTTGGTGCGCATGCCACCGCTGCCCACGCCGGTACCGGCACCACCGGCCATTTGCAGGAGCTGGGGATCGCCGGCTTTGACCTCGCTAAGCAGGCGCGCATGGGGGTGCTGGCGAGGATCGGCGTCGTAGAGGCCCTGCTGATCCGTAAGGATGATCAGTAGATCGGCTTCCAGCAGGTTGCTGACCATGGCCGCCAGGGTGTCGTTGTCGCCAAAGCGCAGCTCACTGCTGGTGACGGCGTCGTTTTCGTTGATGATGGGCAAAGCGCGCATGTCCAACAGGGTGCGTAGTGTGGCGCGGGCGGCCAGGTGGCGTTGGCGGTCGCGCAGGTCGTCGTGAGTGAGCAGCACCTGAGCTCCGACTACGGCGCCTTTCTGCAGATACTGCTGGTAGGTCTGGATCAGTGCCGCTTGGCCGATGCTGGCAGCCGCTTGAAGCTGATGCAAGCGCTCGGGACGCTGGGTCCAGCCCAGGCGTTCCATGCCGGCGGCGACGGCGCCGGAGGAGACCAGAATCAACTCCATGCCGGCACGATGCAGTACCAGCAGCTGCTGCACCCACTGAGCGATGGCCTCGCTGTCGAGACCCAGACCGTTGTTGGTCAGTAGACTGCTACCGATCTTCACGACCCAACGGCGACTATCCGCCAGCGACCGGTTCACGACCCTTCCTCCCAGTCCTCCTCGTCCAGGACGTAGTCGGCGTCACTCTCCGCCCCATCGCCCCAGTCCACTTCTTGGCTCGGTTCGGGCGCGGGTGGCAGCTCCGGCAGGGCGCGTCCGATCTCTTGGACGAGGGTTTCGCAGCCATAACCCGTCACTGCAGAGACGAGAAAAGCCGGTCCCTGCCAGTCCAGGCGCTGACAGATCTCGCGGAACCGTTGCTCGGCTGCCGCCGCCTCCAGCAGATCGGCCTTATTCACTACCAGCCAACGTGGGCGCTCGGCCAAGGCGGGGCTGTAGTGGAGCAACTCGGCTTCGAGGGCGCGGAATTGGGCGACCGGATCCTCACCAGGATCCGGTGGCGCCATATCCAGAAGGTGGAGGAGTAGGCGGGTACGACTCAAGTGCTTCAAAAAACGGGTACCAAGACCGGCCCCTTCGGCGGCGCCGGGGATGAGGCCGGGAATGTCGGCGATGACAAAGGAGGCCTCGACACCCAGACGGACCACACCCAGGTGTGGGCGCAGGGTAGTGAAGGGGTAATCCGCTACCTTGGGGCGAGCGGCGCTGACGGCGCGGATGAGGGTGCTCTTGCCGGCATTGGGCAGGCCCAGCAGTCCGACATCGGCGAGCAGGCGCAGTTCCAGGCGCAGGTGGCGTTCCTCGGCGGCTCCCCCCATCTCGTGCTGGCGCGGCGCGCGATTGACGGAGGACTTGTACCAGAGGTTGCCATGCCCGCCGCGGCCGCCGCGGCAGACCAAGAGGCGCTGACCGGCGGTGTGCAGGTCGCCCAGGAGTTCCCGGGTGTCCTCGTCGTAGACCAGGGTGCCGACCGGCACAGCGATCTCCAGATCCTTGCCTGCCCGCCCGGTCATCTGTCGACCGGCACCGCCGTGGCCGTTTTCGGCGCGATAGCGGCGCTGGTAGCGAAAATCGATGAGGGTGTTGAGATTTTCTCGGGCGACCAAGTAGACGTCGCCGCCGCGCCCGCCGTCACCCCCATCCGGACCGCCAAAGGGGATGAATTTTTCACGCCGGAAACTCACCGCCCCGTGGCCGCCCTTGCCCGCGGCCACGGAGATACGTACTTCGTCAATGAATTTCATAAGAAAACCCCGCCCCGCAGTAGGCTGGGGCGGGGTCCCTCGTGTTGGACTTCGGCTGGGGCCTGCGTTCAGTCCGCCTGGGCGATGACGCTGACCGTACGCACATGGCGCGGGCCCTTGCGTTCGAACTGTACCACCCCGTCACTCAGTGCAAAGAGGGTGTGGTCCCTACCGATACCCACATTGGTCCCCGGGTGGAACTGGGTGCCGCGCTGACGCACGATGATATTGCCGCCGATCACGGCTTGGCCGCCAAAGCGCTTTACACCCAGGCGCTTCGATTCGGAGTCGCGGCCGTTACGGGAAGAGCCGCCTGCCTTTTTGTGTGCCATGCTGTTTCTCCTTAGCCTTCGATACCGGTGATGCGCACTTCGGTGAAGTACTGGCGATGCCCCTGCTGCTTACGGTAGTGCTTGCGCCGGCGCATCTTGAAGATGTGGACCTTGGCGGCACGTCCCTGCGTGAGGACCGTAGCCTTGACCAGTGCACCGCTGAGGGTAGGGGTGCCGACCCGAGCATCGCTGCCCTCGCCCAGCATCAGCACGCGGTCGAGGGTGAGTTCGCTGCCGGGTTCCGCCTCGATTTTTTCGAGCCGCAGTTTGTCGCCCACCGCGACACGATACTGCTTGCCACCGTTTTCAATCACCGCGTACATCAGAACCTCCAGCAAAGAGAACTCGGGTATTCCGGAAAAGGCGCGTAGGATAAAAGGAAAAGCCCAAAAGGTCAAGGAGCTGCCCGGTTGCCCACACATTTTTGTCCTGAATGGATCCAGACCAAGTCAGGGCTATGGTCGCTCCGCCAAGCCTTCCCGATTCGGTGGGATGTGCCCCTCACCCCCCACAGAAACGCCTGCATCGAGCGGGGGGTGAGGTTCTCAGCCAGGTACGCTGGCATCCGTCGCCGTCATCGTCCGCTCGTTGCGAGTGACCCGCGACCGGTTCGGACCCAGATAAACCCAGGCAGCGAGGAAAAGAAAGACGATGGCGTAGATGTTGGTGGTTCCCAGCACGTCGCCCTTATTGGCCGTCGCCCCCGGAAGGTAGGGACCACCCCAGCCCTCGGCCGTGGTCCACAGGCCGATACTGTAAGCAAGACCCAAGGGAATGATCCAGCGCAGGCCGCGTCCGAAGATCAGGGCAAGGGCGATGAGGCTCTCGGCAAGGGCGGCAAAAAGGCCGAAGACCATCGGTCCTACCAGCTGGATGAGGGTGATGAAGAAGGCGATATAGGCAACGATCCAGGCGGGCTCGCCCGGCTCTGCCTGCTGGAGGTAGGTGACGGCATGCGTCAGGAAATAGGGCTGCCATTTCCAGAAGGCATCGAAGGCCCAGAGCAGACCGAAAAGTATCCGCGCCGCGTGCATGTGAGTGATCGCGATGGCCTGGGGCCGCGCGCGGGCTAGGCTGAGACCCTCCCAGCTGCGCGTCCAGAGAACGGTGAGAAAGCCCAGGGCATAGACGATGGCGGTCCCGGGGTCGGTGGCGCCGGCGGTGTAGGGTCCCCCCAGGCCACCCACGGTGCTCCACAGCCAGAGATTGTAGAGGACGCCTACCCAGGCGAAAAAGGGTAGTCCCAGGCCGCTGATCAGGGACGCTGCGAGGAAGGCGTCGAGAGCCACGGTGATCCCGGCTACCCGATGGGCGCCGATGGCTGCGACCCAGTGTGCCGTCCAATGACCGTAGGCTGCGAGCCAGCTGGGTTGTCCCGCGGCCCAATCTGCCGACAGGCTGCCCAGAAAGTGGGCAGTGTATGCGGGATTCATCTGCAGATACGTATTGATGAGCCAGACGATACCAAAAAGTATGCGGATCGCCCCGAAGGCGCGACGCAATTCCGTAGAGGGCATGTATGCGGAGTTGGACATGGGATTCCTTGTTCTCGGATTATCAAGGACAAGATGCTAACACGTGCCGCCACACGCGTCACTCAATATCCGAAAAAATATATAAAAGACATATAGATATCCAAATAGTGCGAGTTCCCGCCGGACTTCTGTCCGCGGTCATTCCGAGGATACCAGAGCGGGGATCGCTTCGCGGATATGCTGCAGCAGGGTTTCGCTCGCACGATCCAGTGGATCGCGATAGAGAACCGCCAGCCGATGGGGAATCCTCGGACTCAGTTCCCGCGTGATGAGGCCAGGCGAGGGTTCGCTGCTCTGGGTAGCGCTGACGAAGGCAAGGCCCAGTCCGGCCCGCACGCCGTCGCGGATGGCGGCGAGCCCATTGAGCTCGAAGCGGATCTCGGGAAACAGGCCGAGCTCACGAAAGGCCTGCAGCACCGCCTCACGGATACCCGAGCCCGACTCCCGCCAGATCAGGGTGCTCTCTTGCAGGTCTTGCAATTGGATGGGGCCTGGCGTCGCGGCGAGGGAGTGTTGGGCGGGCAGCAGCAGGACGATGCGGGTGCTGAGTAGGCATTCCTGTACCCAGCGCGCTTCCCGCGGCTCGGGGAGATCGTCTTCGACGAAGACCAGATCCGCCTCGTCCCGGTGCAGGCGTGCCTGACGACTGTTGCTGGTGGTCAAACGCAGATGGATGCCGGGGTGGGCGTTGCGGAAACGCGCCAGAGCTCCCGGGAGCAGGAGCTCGGCATTGCTGTTGCTGGCGAGAATGCGGACAGAGCCGCGCAGCAGCCCTTCCGTGGACTGGCACAGATGCTCTGCCTCTTCCAGGGCGAGTTCGATCTTTTCGCCCATCTTGGCCAGGCGCAGGCCCAAAGGTGTCGGAACGATGCCGTGGCGGGCACGCCGGTAGAGGGGCTCCCCGGCCCGCTCCTGGAGTTGTTTGAGGCGGTGTGAGATGGCCGGTTGGGTGAGAAAGAGCCCCTCTGCCGCAACGTGCAGGTTGCCGGCGCGTGCTACCTGGGTCCAGAGGAGGAGGAGGGCAGGGTCGATGCGATAACGGGTCATGCGGTGGCTCAAGAAATAAGATGAACGAATTTCATGAATCCATATTCGTCATTGGTCCGCGGGAATGCAAGGGCCTATGCTTTGCAGAGTCATTCGACGAGGGAGTATTGCAGCTATGAGACCGCTTTCCGCTGCCCCAGGTCGCGATCCCCGCGAGATCGTCCGTCACTTCACGCCCAATTGGTTTGCAGCCAACATGGGCACGGGCATCCTCGCGCTGATGCTGGCCGCTTTTCCCTACGGTCATTGGGGGCAACTGGAGATCGCTCGTGGGCTGTGGATCGTCAACGTTTTTTTCTTCGCCCTGTTCAGTGCCCTGTTCGTGGGCCGGGCGCTGTTCTACCGCCACAGTTTCGTGCGGCTCTTCGACCATCCGGTGCAGTCCCTCTTCATCGGTGCCATCCCTATGGGATTTGCGACCATCATCAATGGTCTACTGGATTTCTGGACGGTCACGCCGCAGACGCTTGCCATTGCCGAGACCCTCTGGTGGATCGATGTGATCATGGCCCTGATCTCGGCACTGCTCATCCCCTTTTTCATGTTCACGGCCCACGAGCACAGCATCGAAAGGATGACGGCGGCCTGGTTGCTGCCTATCGTTCCGCCGGAGGTGAGCGCGGCCAGCGGCGGTCTCCTGGCTCAGCATCTGGCCCCGGTAGTGGCCCGTCCCGTCGTTTATGTGAGCTATGTGCTGTGGAGCATCTCCGTGCTCCTGGCCCTGGCGGTGTTGGCCATACTGCTGTTGCGCCTGACCCTGCACAAGCTTCCCCATAACGACATGGCGGTATCGGCCTGGCTGCCCCTTGGCCCTTTGGGAACCGGCGCCTTTGCCATGCTGACCCTGGGCAAGGCCGATGTCCTTGCCTTTGCGCAGACGCCCCTGGCGGCCATGGCCGGTTTCGGCGAGCTGGCCGGCATTCTGGTCGCCCTGGTACTTTGGGGCTTTGGTCTGTGGTGGATGGCCATGGCGACGGCCTTTACCCTGCGTTATCTGCGGGAAGGTCTGCCCTTCAACATGGGCTGGTGGGGCTTCACCTTTCCTTTGGGGGTATTCGATGCTGCCACCTATGGCCTGGCAGAAGTGACCGGGTTTGCCCCCTTGACCCTGCTCGGCGCGATCTTCACGGTCCTGTTGGCCGGTTTTTGGGCGATCGTTACCCAACGCAGCTTTGTGGGTATGTGGACTGGGGCCCTGTTCCGTGCTCCTTGTCTCTCGCAGGAGACGGGTTTGCCTTCGCCAGCCTGTGTCGAGGACGCTGCGCCAACCAGCCAGCGCCCGGACCTCATGGCCAGCCTGCGGCGCTGAGCGACGGCGGCGTCGACGGAGAAGACCTGGGGCGGGGCCGTTAAGTC
>ERZ1669250.195-NODE-195-length-32691-cov-5.432253_pt1 | contig 32691 bp, 35 predicted proteins | sample MGYA00579295_ERZ1669250 | MGnify/ENA primary metagenome ERZ1669250 (study PRJEB41166, sample SAMN08046056) | hot springs metagenome | biome: hot spring; feature: acid hot spring; material: thermophilic sediment; isolation source: thermophilic sediment from acid...
AAAAGTATAAAAAGTTTTGCGTTAAACTATAATCATTATAAAATAAATTAAATAATCTTAAAAATTTAAAAATTTATATTCTAAAATCAAGAAATAAAAAATTTTTAAATAAAATGGAATAATAACATATTGGTGTTTTTGAGATGTTTGAAATAAGATTTCATGGAAGGGGAGGACAGGGGGCTGTTATAGCTTCGGAAATCCTTGCAACCGCTGCATTTTTTGAGGGGAAATATGTTTCTTCCTTTCCCTATTTTGGGGTTGAGAGAAGAGGAGCTCCGGTAACAGCGTTCACAAGAATCGATACAAAACCGGTGAGGGCAAAATATCAGATATACAATCCCGATCATGTTGTGGTCCTTGATCATTCATTGATGAATTTGGTGAATGTCACCAATGGCCTTAAAAAGGAAGGTCTTTTATTGATCAACACAATTAAAGATCCTGAATTCTTTAAAGATAAAAATATAAAATACATTGCAACGGTAAATGCATCAGAAATAGCATTAAAGCATAGCCTGGGATCACATTCCGCCCCCATTGTCAATACGAGCATACTTGGTGCATATGCAAAGGCAAGCGGAATTGTGGGTATTGATTCTATAACAAAGGCAATAGAGGAAAATGTAACAGGATTTATAAATGAAAATAAGGAAGCTGCAAAGGAAGCTTATGAAAAGGTAAAGGTGATAGTAAATGAATGATGATTTTCCGACACCAATAGCAACGGTTCCGAGCACGTTCAATAAAACGGGAACATGGAGAACATTCAGACCCGTGATATATTACGAGAAATGTATAAGGTGCATGATATGCTGGAAATTCTGTCCTGAACCCGCCATAAATATAGTCAGTGCTGAAAAGTATCCTGCCACAAGGGATGCAATCAAAAAGCTGGATGCACCGGAAATAAATTATGACTACTGCAAGGGGTGTGGAATCTGTGCAAACGAATGCCCGACAAGGGCAATAGATATGGTTTTTGAAGAATCAATGGAGGAGAGAAAATGAAACTTATGCTTACAGGAAATTATTCGGCAGCATATGGTGCCAAGTTATCAAAGGCCAAAGTGGTTGCAGCATACCCGATAACCCCTCAGACAACAATTGTTGAGAAAATCGCAGAAATGATATCAAACGGAGAGTTCACCGGTAAATACATAAGGGTTGAGAGTGAACATTCTGCAATGGCTGCATGCATTGCTGCAGAAAATACAGGTGCAAGAAGTTTCACCGCAACATCATCCCACGGTCTGGCTTTGATGCATGAAATGCTTCACTGGGCCTCAGGGGCAAGATTGCCCATAGTAATGAGTGTTGTGAACAGGGCTCTTGGTCCTCCATGGTCCATATGGAGTGATCAGCAGGATACAATATCCCAGAGGGATACCGGATGGATGCAGATATATACCGAAAATAATCAGGAAGTACTTGACAGCATAATAATGGCATATAAAATTGCGGAAAATGAGAACGTTATGTTACCCATCATGGTTATTGAAGATGCTTTCATATTATCACACACAATGGAACCTGTTGATATACCTGATCAGAATATTGTTGACGATTTCCTCCCTGATTATAATCCAAAATATGTTTTGGACACTAAAAACCCCATGGGATTTGGTTCACTGGTTATGCCAGAAGGTCCCTTCCTTGAATATAAATACAAGGGTTTCATGGCAATGAAAAACGCAATGGATATTATCAATGAGGTTGATAAGGAATTCGGGAAAAAGTTTGGAAGGAGTTATGGAGGGGTCGTTGAAAAATACAGAATGGAAAATGCAGACTTTGCCCTAGTAATGATGGGTAGCATTGCTTCAACTGCAAAGGATGTTGTGGATAAAATGAGAGATGACGGTCTAAATGTAGGTCTGCTGAGGATAAGATCTTTCAGACCTTTTCCATATGAAATAATAAGGGATTCATTATCCAATCTCAGGGGGATAGGAGTTTTTGATAAATCGTATACTTTTGGTTACGGAGGTGCACTCTTCAACGAAGTAAAGAGCAGCCTTTATGGAAAAAATGTTTTCATAAAGGGATATATTGGTGGTCTTGGAGGTAGAGACATTACGCCAGGAATTCTTGAAAAGGTTTACATGGATATCATTGAAAATCATGATAAAGGATTGGATGGTGGATTTGAATGGGTAGGTATAAGCGGAGATAAGAGGTGGGAATGAATGAAAAATTTAACAATACCGGAAGAGGAATATATGTTCCCGGGACACACTGCATGTTTGGGTTGCGGTGCAACTGTGGCAATGAGATATACCCTTAAAGCACTGGGAAAAGATTCAATTTTAACTATTCCTGCATGCTGCTGGGCCGTTATACCCGGTGTTTATCCCAGCAGAACACTTGATGTTCCATTATTGTATACGGCATTTGAAGTCACCGGTGCAGCAATATCTGGAATAAGGGAAACACTAGATTTGCTTGGAAAGGAAGACATCAATGTTGTGGGATTCGCAGGGGATGGAGGAACTGCTGACATAGGAATTCAGAGTTTGAGCGGAGCAGTTGAAAGAGGGGAAAATGTGTTCTATATAATGTATGATAATGAAGCATACATGAATACGGGAATCCAGAGGTCCTCCTCAACACCCAAAGGTGCATGGACAACAACTACACAGGTTGGTAAAATAAGGGACTGGAAAAAGGAGAAAAAGAAAAATCTGGTTGAAATAATGGTTGCTCACAATATTCCATATACGGCAACGGCTTCCATAGCTTTTCCTGAAGATTACATATCCAAACTTAACAAGGCAAAGAAAATAAAGGGACCTAAATTCTTTCATGTATATGCATCATGTCCCACGGGGTGGAGGATTTCTCCCGCAAAGTCAATTGAGGTTGCCAGAATGGCCGTGGAATCCAATGTATTTCCTCTCTATGAAGTTGAAAATGGGGTATATAACATAACATATAGGCCAAAGAAAAATGTGAGCGTAAGGGATTACCTTTTGTCTCAAGGAAGGTTCAGACATTTGACTGAGGATGAGATAAAGGAAATTGAAAATGATGTCATGCAGGACTGGAATATGCTGCAGCAGAAGGAAAGTTTTACAAAATCCCTTAAAAAGGTGGAATAAAATGGGAAAGTATGATGCAATACTGGGAAATGAGGGTGAAAAACATTTTCTTCTTGGAAATGAGGCGATAGTCAGGGGATTGATTGAAGCAGGGGTATCCGTGGCAACAACATATCCTGGAACTCCTTCAAGTGAAGTTGGAGACGTTCTTTCAAATATTGCAAGACATGCCGGAATATATTTTGAATATTCAACAAATGAAAAGGTTGCCCTGGAAGCTGGTGCAGCCTCAGCGGCATCAGGGATAAGGTCATTTGTCTTTATGAAACATGTTGGTCTGAATGTTGCGTCGGATGCATTCATGAGCACTTCATTCACCGGAACAAGGGCAGGACTTGTCATAATGACAGGCGATGATCCTTCGATGTTTTCATCCCAGAATGAACAGGATAACAGAAATTTTGCTGAATTTGCCTATGTACCCCTTATTGAACCATCAAATCCGCAGGAAGCTAAGGATTTTCTTGTATATGCTTTTGATCTGTCGGAAAAATTTGAAAAGCCGGTGTTGTTCAGAACAACAACTAGGGTAAGCCATCAGAGGGCAAATGTTATATACGGAAAGAAAAGGGAAATGAAGACCAGAGGAAAATTTGAAAAAAATCCAGACAGGTTCGTACTGTTACCCTCAAATGCCTATAGGGCAAAAGCTGAAGTTATAAAAAAGATTGAGGATATGAGAAATGAATCGGAAATATCATCTTTGAATGTGGAAATAAACAACAATTCTGAATATGGTATAATCACGAGCGGAGCTACCTACAATTACGTTATGGATGCATTTAACATCATGAACAGAAAACTGGATGTTCTCAAACTTGGATTCTCTTATCCTGCACCTTACAGAAAAATTGAGAATTTTCTTAGAAGTCACAGAGAAATACTTGTTGCTGAGGAGGTTGATCCTTTCATAGAAAGACATGTCAGGATTGTCGCACAGATGAAAAGTATCGATGTCAGGATTCACGGTAAGATTGATGGATATGTTGAATATAGCTATGAACAGAATCCTGATAGAATTGTAAAATCCATATCAAAACTAATTGGAATTGAATATAATGAGATAACAAAAAAAACAGATAATAATCTTCCACCAAGACCCCCGGTTCTATGTCCGGGATGCCCTCACAGGGCAACTTTTTACGCCGTAAAACTTGTAACAAAACAGCTGAGGCTGAACGATGTAATTTATCCCGGGGATATTGGATGCTACACTCTGGGAATACAGCCACCATATAATGAGGCAGATTATTTGCTTTGCATGGGATCCTCCGTTGGTTCCAGTGGTGGATTTTCGGTTTCAACTGACCAGAAAATAATATCATTCATAGGTGATTCCACTTTTTTCCATGCCGGAATTCCAGGATTGATCAATGCTGTACACAACAATCATAAATTTGTATTGATAATACTGGACAACAGAACAACGGCAATGACGGGTCATCAGCCAAATCCGGGTGTACCCTTCAACGGTATGAGGGAACCCGCAAAGGAAATAGACATTGAGAATCTTGTTAAATCGCTAGGGGTGGAATATGTCAAGACTGTTGATCCATATGATTTAAAGGAGACAATTATTGCTATCAGAGAAGCGCTTCAGAGGGATGCTTTATCGGTCATAATATCCAGAAGGGAATGTGCCCTGCTGAGAGATGCAGAGATGTTAAAGGCAGGAAAATGGGTCAGGTATCAGATCAATCAGGATAAATGCACAAAATGCATGAACTGTATTCTGAATTATTCATGTCCTGCATTTTACCTGGATCCTGAGGGAAGGGTCATGATAGATCCTGTTTTATGTGATGGGTGTGGTGTGTGCTCTCTTCCACAGGTCTGTGGATTCAAGGCAATAGAGAAGGTGGAATGAATGAACAGTATTAACGTAAAAATTGTTGGCGTAGGCGGACAGGGTGTCGTTTCAGCCGGTATAATCCTTGGTGAGGCAGCTTCAAAGAGAAATGTAAATGTTGTAATGTCAGAAATACATGGTATGGCCCAGAGGGGTGGCATTGTGAGCGTTGATATAAGGTTCGGTGATATTTATGGCCCCATTTCACCTGATAATAATATTGATCTATTGATCGGATTTGAAATACTTGAAACTATACGGGCTTTTAAATACACTAATGATAAAACTTTCATACTGATGAACAATGAAAAGATTATCCCATTCACATCAAACCTTTTAAAAATAGGATATCCTAATGTGGAAAATTACACAAAAGACAGAAAGGGAAGGTTTCTTGTAATAGATGCCGTTGAAATTGCCAACAGGGTTGGAACATATAAGGCTGTCAATACTGTCATGATAGGTGCAGCAACAGCACTGGGGATTCTGCCAGTTAATAATGAGGATGTGGAAGAGGCAATAAAAGGCATACTGCCAAAAAGTTTCTGGGACATCAACATAAAGGCGTTCAGAATGGGAATCGAGGCCACAAATGCGCTCAGAGCAGCATATCTATAAAACTCTCAATCCTCAATTTTGTTCTTTCATCCAGTTTGCCGGGTCTGTTACCTTCAACCGTTAAAACCTTTACATCTATATTTTCTTTGAGAATTTCATCAATTATCTGCCTGTGACAAAAACTCTGTACATAGTGTATTATGCCGTCAATCTTCCTGTTTTTTATCTCATTTTTTATATCATTTATTCTATCATATATTGTATAGGGATATGTATATTTCAGATATTTTCCTATCCAGTCCTCTTCGGGGAATGGCATGGAAAATTGTCTCTGTACTTCGTTGAATACTACATGAACCTTCCTGGTTTGAAGGAACTGATATATGTCCGTAAAAATGGGGGGAACACCAACATAACCTATTCTCAGAATATGATCGATCTCTTCCCTTTTCTCTGCTTCTTCAAGCAATTTTTTTCCTAAAATGATATATTTATCAGGATCACCCAAAAAATCGCTTGTATTAACCAGAAATAGATGATTTTCATAACCTGTAATCCTGTTTTTTACCGTATTGTAATCGATTTCCCATGCGATTTTACGGGCCATATCAATTTTGTTAATTATTTTTTTTAATTCACCCCTGTCAGTATTCAAATATTCCATGAGGGAATCTATTTCAATTTCCAATTTTTTTCTGGATTTATCAAAAGGATAGGAAAAAGGATATACTGGCTTTCCCCGGAACGAAAGAAAATCCAGGAGTGATTCGGTATTGCTGCAATCCCCTCTAACAACACCGATTATCATATCTATATCGTTTAAAATTGATACGGAATAAAGGCCTTTTATCCATGAGCAGGTATTGTATGGGAATCCATCTATTTCGGCAGTTTCGACCAATTTTTCGGGATCTTCATTTGTGATGAATATATTGTTCAGATCTACCGGAACATTGTTCGATGCAAATATTGGTTCCACAGGAATTGTTGTTGTTATTCCTATCTTCATCGAATGAAATTAATGGTATGAAAATTTTAATTTTTCGATAATATTAAAATTAAAGATATCAGGAAAATTTTAATATGCACCTATTTATTATATTTAAACACGGTGATACTGATGGCAATAGGCTTTGTTTTAATTAGCACAGCTCCAGGAAAGGAACATGAGGTGTATGACGAACTCAAAAATATAAAGGAAATAGTTGAGCTTCATCCACTGTTCGGTGAATATGACTTAATTGCAAAAATTGAGGCAAAGGACTTCAATGAACTTGGAAAGATTGTTGTAGACCAGATAAGAAGCATCCCAGGTGTTATAGATACAAAAACACTGACGGGAATTAAATTCTGAAGGGGTTGATCAGATGGAAATACAGCTATCCTATTTATTATTAGGGCAGGTTATACTGTTCATATTTGCACTGTCATTCCTCATTCTGGGGATATTCACGGCATACTTTGGCAGTGGAAAGAGCAGGATTGCCGGAACTGCGATGCTTCTTGTAGGTTTAATCCTGGGTGTATTTTATGCATGGTACATACATGCGAATCATCCTGGTTACTTTACAAATGAGATTCTTCTGCCTGGACTTCTTTACATTGGAGGAACCATAATAGGATTGATCATTGCATTGGGATTGTTTATACTGATAATAATGAAAACATGAATGTGGGTGGAAAAAATGGAAGTAACTGTAATTGCAGGATCAACATCGGATAAAGATTTCGTGATTGAATGCATAAAGACTCTGAAAGAGCTTGGAATAACGTATGATGTCAGATTTTTATCTGCGCACAGAAATCCAGAGATTCTGATGGAAGAGATAAAAAAATCGGATTCGAATGTATTTATTGCAATAGCCGGGATGGCTGCTGCCCTTCCAGGTTTCATTGCCTCAATTACACATAAACCTGTCATAGGTGTTCCCCTATCAGGAAAGGTCCCATACGATTCAATACTGAGCATACTGCAGTTGCCAAAGGGGATTCCGGTTGCAACGGTAGGAGTTGACAATGTGAAGAACGCTGCACTTCTTGCTGCCAGGATAATATCAGTATACAATAAAGATGTGGAAAATAATCTTCTGGAATACATCAAAAGGGAAAAGGAAAAAAATTATAAAGATGGTAAAAATTTAGCTGAAGAATTGATTAAAAATGTTTGATGCTGAAGAATTTGTTGAAGAGACAGTTAAAAAATTAAAGAGTGACATAAAGGGAAATGCGATAATTGCAGTTTCAGGCGGGGTTGACAGTACCGTCGCGGCAAAGCTTACGCATATGGCCATCGGCGGAAATCTGTATCCTGTTTTCATAGATACAGGGTTAATGAGGAAAAATGAGGCGGAAAATGTTAGAAAAATGTTTTCAGGAATTGGCATGGAAATAATAGTTAAGGATGCTTCTGAAGATTTTCTTTCATGTTTAAAAAATATTACCGACCCGGAACAGAAAAGGAAGATTATAGGTGAACAGTTTATAAGGAATTTTGAGATTGTTTCAAAGGAATTCAATGCTGAATATCTTATTCAGGGTACAATTGCACCAGACTGGATAGAGAGCGGTGGAGGGATAAGGGAAACCATCAAAACACATCACAATGTTGGAGGATTACCTAAAGATATGAAATTAAAACTGATTGAACCTCTTCGTGATCTTTACAAGGATGAGGTAAGGGAGATAGCAAAATACCTCGGCATACCTGTATGGGACAGGCAGCCATTTCCTGGTCCGGGACTAGCCATAAGGATCGTGGGAGGGGTAACAAGAGAAAAGCTCGATAAATTGAGAGAGGTTACCGAAATAGTTGAGAGGGATATTGAAGATATGGTCAATGAAAACAGGATTAAAAAACCATGGCAGTATTTTGCGATACTTCTACCTGTAAAGTCAACTGGTGTTCATGGGGATAAGAGGGTATATGGAGATACTGTTGTTATAAGGTTGATAGATTCCATTGATGGAATGTCAGGTACATTTTCAAAAATTCCAATGGATGAACTTGAAAGGATTTCCATAGATATAACAAATAGGATACCGAGCATAAACAGGGTTGTATATGATATCACAAACAAACCGCCGGCAACAATAGAATGGGAATAGATATGATTGGATATTTTCTGGGTGGAGCCGAAAAGGTAGGTAGCCTTGGATTCGTCATTGAAACGAAAAAGAATAAGCTCCTGTTCGAATATGGCATAACACCAACAAAGCCTCCTGAATATCCACTTCCTGCTCCAAAGGTGGATTATGTATTTGTCACGCATGCACACCTTGATCATTCAGGTATGTTGCCTTGGCTGACAACAAAATATGCACCTAGGATATTCGGTACCCAGATCACACTGGATCTTGTCGATCTTCTTCTAAGGGACAGTTTAAAGGTAATGAATATTGAAGGATATACACCACCATTTGACAAAACAGACATAGAAAACCTGAACCCATTATACAGTTCAGTGAGCTATCATAAAAAGATATATCTTGATGACATGGAAATAATTCCATACAGCGCTGGGCACATACCCGGATCAACTATGTATAAGATAATAATGGATGATAAAACCATCCTGTTTACCGGGGATCTTCAGACCCTGGACACAAACCTGATCAATGGGGCTGATATCCCTCAGGCAGACGTAGTTGTAATTGAAAGCACTTATGCAGGTAAGGAACATCCTTCCAGGCATGAAACAGAAATAAGGTTTCTAGAGAAGATTGAGGAAACACTTGAAAGGAATGGAAAAGTAATCATACCTGCATTTGCAGTCTCAAGGACACAGGAACTAATGATGGTTCTAAAGAAACTGGAAAGGGAATACTGGGTGGATGGAATGTCAAATGTTGTAAATGATATTTTTGCAAAATACGGTTCATTTTTAAAGGATTCACATGAATTCAAAATGGCAAGAAAATATGCAAAGAAGGTTAAAAATAACACTGACAGAAAAAAGGCCATGGAAAATGGGCTTGTAATAGCAAGCGGTGGCATGCTGGAAGGTGGGCCAGTTTTAAATTACATTGATAAAATCAGAGATGATGAAAAAAGTTCGATACTCATAACAGGGTATCAGGTTGAGAATACAAATGGCAAGATGCTCCTTGATACCGGATATATAGATATAAATGGAAATAAACACAAGATATTTTCAGAAATTTCGACATTTGATTTCTCAGCACATGCCGGTAATTCTGAACTGTTAAAATTTATTGAAAATACCAAAGCCCAGACGGTCATTCTCTGTCATGGTGAAAATAGGGAAATAATGTTTTCACAGCTTTCTGACAAAAATGTCATTGCACCAAAAAATGGTGAAAGATTTGATTTTTGATTTTTTCAGCTTGTCTGTTTTTTCCTGAGGACAGTTATGGGTATGGCATTCTTTTCGAATTCAAGGATTGCAATATCAACAGGATCAATAATACCCTCAGGAATGCTTATTAACACGGGAGCTCCAAGAGATATCTGCAGAGCCCTCGCGCCAATAATTCTGGCCCTTTCAAATCTGCTATAATTCATAATTTTTCACCAAAAGTAAATACCTTAATAAAAGGCAATATAAAAAATTTATTTTCCTATTATTACCTAAACTCCCAGATTTTTAATCACATAATAATTAGGATTTAATATTGCCTAAAATTCCGAGAGTTCAGGTTATTATGCATTTTTAAACGATATTTTTAATAAATTGTTAATCTAATGGAAACGAAATTTTAAAAAAATTAGAAATAAAAAAAATTTAAATAAACAATGGAATACAAATTATGATGGATACTCAGAAACCTACATGGAAGATCGTGATTCTCGGGGATAAGGAGGTAGGTAAAACATCTCTGATTAACAGATATGTGTACAATACGTTTGATAGTATTACAAACAGCAATTCCTGGACATTTATAAGAAAAACTGTTAAGTGTAAAAAGGGAACTGTTAACATTCTTTTAAATGAAGTTCACATGAACACATTTTCGGAAGAAAAGATATTGGGGTCCAAGATTGCGATTATTGTAAGCGATCTGACAAGAATAGATACTCTTAACACCGTTGATATCCTAGCAAAAAAAATAAGGAAGATTAGCCCGAAAACAAGGATTGTTATTATTGCCAACAAGCTGGACATGAAATACAATGCAAAATACTGGATTGATGAAATTAAAGATATTGTAAATTACAATGAAGCATTTACATTTGGAATCGTAAGTGCAAAGACGGGCGAAAATCTGTTTGAAGGTGTTGAAATACTCTGTGAAAAGGTTCTGGAGGCGGAGGAAAAATAACCAGATTCCTTCTCATACTCGAAGAAAATCGGTTGAAGGTGGATCCCAGGTATAAGAAGATTATAAGATCCATGAACATCAAAACAACAAAATCGGGGAAGTTTGTTGATGATCCATATAAGATTCTTTACATGATTGAAAACAATGAGTGCATCGTTAAAGATTCGGAAAGCAGAATTCTCAAATTCAATGATATTTTTAAAATCATGAATGTCGATCCATTTAAATTTTCTGTCTACAGGTATTTTAAAAAGAGGGGATATGAAGTACGGGAAAATGAATACATTACAATAATAAAAAATGATTTTATGAAAAATATATTTGTTAAAAGGCCATATGAGAATGTATACATGAATTTTGAGGGCATACTTGCTCTTGTGGATGACTATTTTGAAAACACGTTCTATTCATTTGATAATTTGAAACTCGAGGGAAAAAATTCAGGAATTATTGAAGAAAGGGACAGTCTGCTGGGGGAAAATCCCGTTTTCCAGGATGAGAGGATGAGGATTGTCCATAACTTTCTCATAAATATGGGAATAACACTGAAATCTGGCATGAAATTTGGTTGTGAATTTCTTGGATATGTGAACCCGACGGATGAACATTCAAAATACATGATCAAAATTGTGAGACCAGGGATGACCTACATTGAAGCCGCAGGCCTTGCAAGGGTAGCTCATGCAACAAGAAAAACCCTTATTCTGATTGAAACGGATGGGAAAAATGTTAATACTTACAGGGCCATGGAATGGATCAGGATCTGAAATCCTTAATCATGAGAAAAGCATCCCTGGATTTCCTGTAAGGGATTGAATAATAATTTTTTATAATATTGATTATTCTGTAACCCAATCTTTCATAAAATCTGATCGCGTTATAATTTCTTGCACGAACCTCAAGGATTGAATATTCTGCATTCTTATCCATGCATATTTTTTCGTATTCGGCCATCAATTTACTTCCTATACCCATCTTCCTGTATTCTGGAATTACCCCTATGGATTCAATGTGGCATGATCTTTTACCCTCATAAATTTCAAAAAAGAATGATATATATCCAAGATATTTTCCATCAATTTCATAAACCAATATATCAGTATTTCTTATCATTTCTATTATTTCACTATCGGAATATGCAAACTTTCCAAAGCTCCTTCTTTCAATGTTTTTTATGGCATTGAGTTCATTGATTCCTCCTTGTTTTATCATTTTTTAAGATGAAAGGCAAATTTATTAATAAAGCTTTCAATAATATTTCCATGGAAAAACCTCTTGAGGAATACTGCCTGCACAATCGTAATGGCATGTGTTACTTTTCAATATCCTATCCAACAGAATGCAGACTCTGTTTCAATTTCATAACGTCTGATTATTCGATAAAAAGAAAATACGGTTTTTCGAAAAACCTTGTATCGCTTTATGATATACTGATGAAGGATGAATCATATGAATCCCTTTTCCCCAGGAGTGGGGATTATGTTCAGGAAACACTTAACGTAAGATAATCAGAAATACAGGAAATATATCTGCCATATCAGCAGAAACAGTATGAAAAATGATATCACCGTTGATATCTTGTCTGCAAATGCCTCATAGTCCTTTCTGTCCTTGTAAAAAAAGATAAAAAGATCCCTGAAAAGATATCCACCATCAAGGGGTATAAGGGGCAACAGGTTTGTCAGACCAAGCATTAAATTTATCCAGAAAAGCCAGTAAAAGACATTTACGGTGAACCAGAAATAACCTGGATTTATTGGTGTTATGAATATGGGATAAAGATAGGATGGGAGTGGTTCAAGACCTGAAAATGGTAGTGAAATGATATGCAGGAAACCGTTAAATGGGCCGGATGAAAACGGGTTGGAAAAAAGTAAATAAATGTATTCCGGATCCGTATATGTTATGTTCATATATAATGGTACAATACCTATGAATGGCTGAGATTTGTATTCCATATTATTGTATGAAGGATAATATTTTTCATAGAAAGAATATTTATCGATCAGTAAAAGCGAAATGTTCAGAATATTTTTATTGTAATAAACGGTGAAATTGACCCTTTCACCCGGCGAAAATCTGTATAAAATTTTCTGGAAATATGTAATATTATTTAAAATATAACCGTCCATTTTTATGAGAACCATTCCTGGCTTCATGCCGGAAATGTATGCCGGAGAATTCTTTAATACACTGTTTATGTAAATTCCTGCCATTACATTTTCATAATACCTTTTACCATCATGCAATATTAATACAGAAACATTTTTCCCCGGGTTTAAGTTTATGCTGTTAAGGATCGTACTGTTAACAGACATGTTGTCGATCTTCAATATTATGTCTCCCGGCATCAGGGAAGTGTTTGATGATGAAAGTATCACTGCTCCGCTTGAGACTGGAACTGATGTGTTCACGATCATTATCATTATTAAGAGTGATATTATTGCAAGTATCAGGTTTGTAACTGGCCCTGATGAAAATATCTTCATCCTCACAAGGCTCTTCTCACTTTTCAGCTGTTCCTCATCGGGTTCCACGAAAGCTCCGACAGGAATTATCAGCAACAATACCCCCAGAGATTTTATCTTCACATTATTTCTTGCACTTTCTATTCCGTGTGAAAATTCGTGTAAAACTACGGCTATTATAAGTGCAATTATTCCGTACAGGACAGGTATGTATGGATTTATTCCGGGTATTCCGAGAATGCTGAGTGGTGATGGCGTATATACCCTTGGAATGGTAATTATGATAATGGCCTCCCATATCAGAAATCCCACCGTAAAAACCATTCCTATTATGAGAAAAATTATGGAAAATATACCATAATAATCCCATATCCTGTGTTTTGAGATGTCCTGTATGAATTTTTTCCCTCTTTCGGTCTTGAGCATTATTGTTGGGCCGTAAAGTGAAATGTAATTTGATTTCTTCTTATATACAATATATAATATGATAATCCATAAAATTATAAGAAAAAAAATGGTAAAAATAACATAATTCATTTTATAGATAACCTATCTTTGACAATTCTTGCTTGAGTTTATTTACAGCTTCAATTATTTCATCCTTTTTCTTTGCTCCGGTACATACAACCTTTCCAGAACCGAAAAGGAGGAGTACTACCTTAGGTTCATCTACCCTGTAGACAAGTCCTGGAAACTGCTCCGGTTCATATTCAACATTTTCAAGACCCAGACTCATGGCTATATCAGTCAGATTGAGATCTACTCCAAGGTCATAAACAGCAACAATATTCTGTACAACTATTTCAGGCTGATCATAAACGTTTATATCCGCAGATTTAAGTTTGTTTACAATTGTTTGAATCGTTTTCTGAACAGATTCAATGTCCTTTGCACCGGTACAGTTTACCTTACCGCTCCTGAAAATCAATACCGCAGTCTTTGGCTCTGATAATCGATAAATTAATCCTGGAAACTGATCGGGTTCATATTCGGAACCATCTAGTGCTAGGGCAATCCTGCTTAAATCCAATTTATCAGCTATTGATGTTGAAGCGACAATATTTTCAATGGTAATTTTATCATCATCCGCCATTTTTCCACCTTATGAACAATGAAATTTAAATTAATATATATATTTTCTTTTTATGCCATTATTTCTCATCCTTGTTTTTTAAAAATGTCGAGAAATAAGGCCCCTCCCAATTTCTTTATACCATGTTCATACCTCATTCCATTTTTTTCAAACATTTTCAAGATCTCTCCATGGGGTGGATAAAATACGTATGTGTAAAATAGGGTAAAATATTCATGAATATGTTTGAATTTTGTGATTATCATTGAAGCGAGCAGCGGAATGAAAAATATGTAAATGGAATAAATGAAAAATAACAATTTACTGTCAGGCTTGCCTATGTCAAGAATTATCAATTTTCCATTTTTTTTCATTACCCGGGAAATTTCCTTTGCCGCATCCTCATGAGAATATGAATCCCTGAATGAAAATCCACATGTCACCAGGTCAAATGTTTCATCTTTAAATGGCAGTTCTTCCATAATGGCGCAGACCTTTTCCCCTCCTGATTTATTGTTTTTCAGCATTTCCATGCTTGGGTCTATTAAAAATGGCTCATCCACATTTCTCTCACTGACAATTTTTAAGCTTATGTTTCCCGGACCTGTTCCTATGTCTCCATATACATCAATATTTTCAGGAACATAGTCCATCATCCTCTCCCTTAAAAATTCCTCGTTGCCGAGGCTCATCACCTTATTCATCACGTTGTAATATGGGATTATCTTTTCCAGACTCCTTTCAAGATCCTCCCATAGATCTTTTTTCATCTTATCACTGTACCACTCCCGTAAATCCTTGGTGGTCTGTCCTGGTGAGAAATGACGTATATGTCATCCGTTATAGTAACTTCATTTTCAAAATCAAACAGTATTTTGTCACCTGAAATATCTGAAACGGTTGATGGATATCTTCCAAAATCCATGTAAAGGGAGACCTTTGAATTTACCCCCAGATTTTCTTTTATCACCTGCTGCCTTTTAACCTTCATTCTGAATGAGACCGATGTTGAAAACCGTTCATGCGATGCGAGTATGCTGCCCCTAGGTACATCATCTGGATTCACATTCTTCAATGCAACACCTACCCTTGTACCATTCTGTGCATCATTTACATCCACATCCTGTACCTGAATGCTTTTAATTTCTGACATTTTCTGGGATGGAAAAATGCGGCATTCCATGTGCTTGTCGATCTTGCCCGCCTTGACAAATCCAAGGGCTACTGTTCCAACACCCTTAACGGAAAAGCTCTGGTCTACAATAACATATCCTTCTCCCTGAGGATCGTTTTCTCTTTTCATATTCTGCAGAAATGAATTCACATTTTCAAGAGTCTGATCCGCAATTTTTGAATTCTGTAAATTTGTTCCCTTGATAAGTGGCCTGAATGAATCCACATATTCTGAATTAACAAGGAAAAGAACATTGTTCAGATTCATGGCATCAAGGGCAAGTATTATTTCCCCTAGGGTTCTGTCTATTGAATTGACCTGTACTATGGCCCCATCCGAAACTGATCCTGACATCAATAATGGAGCGATTCTTTCTGGAAACTTTACGGGATTCAGAAAAGTGAATGTTTTATCATCCATCTTTGAATGATAATACTCAATATCAATTTCAGATGTTTTTTTACCTATCTTCCTGAGCATGTCCTGATCCATTATTGTTAATATTGTATAATCCATGAAAAGAAAATAATTTTATAGAATATAAATTTAAGCCTTTCATGGATGATTTTTTTGAAAGGTATAAGGGTAACATAAACCTTTCACTGATCGGAAAAGAAAACCAGGAGATTTTAAAGAGAAAAACTGTTCTTGTGATAGGTGCTGGAGCTCTGGGATCTTCCATTTTAACCCTCCTTGCCAGGAATGGCATAAATTTTGGAATAGTTGATGCAGATGTTGTAAAAAAAGAGAATATCATAAGACAGATTCTTTATGATGAGGAGGACATTGGAAAGAAAAAGGTAGAGGCTGCAAAAGAAAAGCTGTCCAGAATAAATAAAACGATAAGAATTGATACCTATGATTTATATTTTGATGAAACTGACTATGAAATATCTGAGAAGTATGATGTTCTGGTAGGCGCCACGGATAATATGAAAAGTCGTTTAATAATAAACGAGGCTTCAGTTATTTTCAATATTCCATGGATATATTCTGCAGTTGAAGGGAGTTCAGCTGTTTTAAAGCCCGTAATACCGGGAAAAACATCATGCCTTAGATGTTTTTATAAAGGCAGTATTTCAGAAGAAAAGCATAATGTTCTTAACACTTCTCCCTTTGCCATAGCTGCATTTTCAGTTAACATCATTATAAAGATCCTTCTGAATAGGGAGATAGATGATGCTATATATTATATAGATACATGGACCATGGATTTCAGAAAGATTGAATTAAAGAGGGATGAAAATTGCAGAATTTGCTCAAAAAGGGATTATGAATTCATAAAAATATGAAAGTTTTTATTAAGTAAAATATTTTAACATGTAAAGGTATTATTGTGACAAGGGCCGGTAGATCAGTTGGTAGATCGCTTCCTTGGCATGGAAGAGGCCCGGGGTTCAAATCCCCGCCGGTCCACTTTTTAAAAAATTGATAAAAATATTGAAATATCAATTTAATATGGAATCATCTGTTGAAAATGGAGATGTGATTGAAATATGAAGACGTATTCAGAAGCAGGTGTTGATATAGATAAAAAGGATGTTTTTTTGAACTCCCTTTTGGCCTCAATGAGATTCAGAAGAAAAGGTTTCAAGGAGATTACAAACATAGGCCACTACACATCCCTTGTGGATATTGGACAGTATTATCTTGCCGTGAATACTGATGGTGTTGGAACAAAAATGATCATTGCAGAGGAAATGAAAAAATATCTAAATGTGGGCATAGATGCGATCGCAATGAACGTTAATGACACCATATGCGTTGGGGCGGAGCCATTTGCCTTTGTTGATTATTTGATAATAAGAGACTATGATATTGATAAAGCAAAGCAGATAGGCATGGGTTTGAACATGGGTGCCAGAATGGCAAATGTTAATATTGTTGGTGGTGAAACCGCTGTCATGCCCGATATGGTAAATTATACTGATCTTTCCGGAACTTCTGTGGGCATTGTTAAAAAGGGAAAACAGATAACAGGAAGCAAGATCAGAAAGGGAGATCTGATATATGCAATAGCAAGCTCTGGACTGCATTCAAACGGTTTCACCCTTGTGAGGAAACTGCTGAAAGAAAAAAATATTTCATATGAAATGAAACTGAAAGGAAGAAAAATTGGGGATATTTTACTGACATCAACATACATATATGTTAAACCGGTAATGGAAATTGTAAAAAATAATTATGCTCATGGTCTGGCACACATTACGGGTGGAGGCCTACGAAACCTTATCAGGCTGAAAAAGGTTAAATTTGTAATAGATCATCCTTTGAAGGTACCTTCAATATTCGAATACATTAGGGAACTGGGAAATATAGATTATGTGGAGATGTACCAGACCTTTAACATGGGCATGGGTTTCATGATCATAACCAATGAAAATTATATAAAGAATGTGGACAGAATAGTAGAAAAACATGGGTTTTATGGTGAAACTGTTGGGTACATAGATTCAGGATTTGGGGTTGAGCTACCCGAATACAAAATCAGATATGAGAAATACTGAGATCTATGATCCTGTAATTTATTTTTGATATTCCCAGCTGAGGGGTTTCTACCTCTTCCATTACAAAGTTCAGAAGATCCTTGGAGACAAGTAATGCACTGTTAAGTCCCCTATGACATGCCTCAAGAGATGCTCTTACGGCTCCGCAATCAAAGTCTATTTTTATTCCAGCCTTTTTTGCCACAACATCCGCAACAGATCCAAACACACCAACCCTGCAATTCTCCACTGAATCCCTGACAATTTCAAGGTTAACGGATCTGGAACCTCCCGTTTTTATTGATGGCAGTACTATAATTTTCAATTCACCTAATTCATAGGATAAAATGCCTTTTGGAGAAACAATTCCAAGATCCTCTCCCATGCCGGCATCATTCAGTGATATTCCAGAATAGGAGGATTCCTTCCTGTACCCTACCATTTTCCCATTTTCCATGAATATGCCTATCTTTTCACCCTTTTTTATTTCCTCTCCTGAAATGACTTCCAGAACATAATCCACATTGAGAATTGAATATATTGATGATATGAAGGCCCTCATATCCTCCAAAACACTGGATGCATATTCCATTCCTGCACTGGTTACATTAAGATCCTCATCAACCAGTCCGGATCTCTTCATATTCTTCAGATATTCGCTTATTGCCTGTATTGTCACATCCGCCTTTTTTGCTATTGAAGAACTCTTTTTATTTCCCTTCAAAAGTTCAGAAATTATGATGAGTTTAGTTAAATCGCCCCTTACAATCATAATTTAAAAATAAAAACAGTATATTTATTTTTATTTGATAAATAAGAGATTTTCAAACAATCCGTAAAATATCTATATTCGAAATTAATTATTTTTTATGCCCGGCTTAGCTCAGAGGTAGAGCAGCGGACTGTAGTGGGAAGAATTCCGCGCAGGCATCCGCCTGTCCCCGGTTCGAGTCCGGGAGCCGGGATGTTTTTCTGATGTTAAAGATTATTAATCAAAATGTATATAGAAATCCATGAACCCAAATGAAATCAGGAAAAAAATAAGAGATGAGTTAAATCTTGAAGATGTGAACGATGGCATTTTCTTTGGTTCATGGCAGAAAGCACATGGAAAGGAGATCAGGGTACACAGCCCTATAGATGGGGAATATATTTCCACCGTGAGACTAGGAAATTCAGAAGATTATGAAAACGCAATCAGAAAAAGTGAGGAAATTTTCAGGGCATGGATTGAATATACCCCGCCACAGAGGGGTGAAATGATAAGAAAAATCGGAAATGTCCTCAGGGAGAACAAAGTTAAACTTGGATGGGTAGTATCCCTTGAAACAGGAAAAACAAATACGGAAGGCCAGGGAGAAATACAGGAAATGATCGATATATCTGATTTAGCACTTGGATTGTCAAGACAGATTTACGGATTCACAATGGCCAGCGAGAGATACATGCACAGGATGTATGAACAGTATTTACCTCTTGGTGTTATTGGAATAATAACATCATTCAATTTTCCCGCATCAGTGTTCTCATGGAATTCATTTATTGCATCTGTGGTTGGAGATGTAAATGTATGGAAACCATCATCCAAAGCATCATTGACTGCAATTGCCGTTATGAAGGTTCTTTCAGAAACAATTGAGGATCTAGGATATCCCCAGATATTTACACTGATAACGGGCGGTGGAAGTGAAATAGGTAATAGAATGGCCTCTGATCCAAGGATCAAACTCGTTTCATTCACCGGATCAGTAGAAACAGGAAAAATTGTTTCAGAACTTGTTGCAAAAAGACTTGGAAGAAGCATACTAGAACTTGGTGGAAACAATGCATCCATTGTAAGTGAAAAGGCAGATCTCAATATAGCGGTTAAGGGAATAGCCTTCGGTGCACTGGCAACTGCCGGCCAGAGATGCACAACCACAAGAAGGATAATAGTCAGTGAAAAAATTTATGATGAATTCATGAAAAAGCTGATAAGGGCATATGAATCAGTAAAAATTGGAAATCCAACAGATGATGGGGTTCTCGTAGGGCCACTTATAGATGAAGAAGCCGTGGGAAAATTCTTCAGTGCAATAGAACAGGCAAAAAAGGAGGGTGGAAAACTATTATATGGAGGAGAACGGGTTTATCCGAAAGGCTATGAAAAGGGATTTTATGTAAAGCCTGCAATCATCGAAATGCCAGAACCAACTGAGATTACAAAGAAAGAAACTTTCGCTCCAATATTGTACGTATTCAGATACAGAACAATGGATGAGGCAATATCAATTCACAATGGTGTGCCCCAGGGACTTTCTTCAAGTATATTTACAACGGATCTCAGGGAAATGGAACTCTTCCTATCACCATGGGGAAGTGATTGCGGATTGGCAAATATTAACACCGCAACGGCCGGTGCAGAGATTGGCGGTGCATTCGGTGGAGAGAAGGATACAGGTGGTGGAAGAGAAAGCGGATCTGACGTCTGGAAACTCTATGCAAGGAGACAGACCGTTACAATAAACTGGGGAGACGATATACCGCTTGCACAGGGAGTAAAATTTGATATAGAGTAAACTACTTCGCACCTAAGGCATTGGATTTCTGAATCATAGACCGACATCTGCCTGTACGGGTAGATTCCGTACAGGCTGGATAAAACAATCTATTCAGACAGAATCAGGTCAACTTTAATCCCTATCTTCCTTATTTTTCTGGATGCGTTGTAATCCCTATACATTACATGGCCACATACATCACAGAGATATACGCGGTCTGACTTTCCGAAAAAGATATATGTTCCCGCATCTTGATCATCGCTTCGATGAGCTATGAAACCGTTTTTCTATTATTTTTTCCATAATTATCATCTTTATACTTCAACTTCTACTTGATTGAATAGAAGGATTCATCTGGCATTCTCTTGATGTATTATGCTTCTATAAATCTTATTTTTAAATGAAATCCATGTTTTTCATCTCTGAATAATCTGAAATTTAAATTCCCCAGACCCCAACCTATTTTAAAAAATTATTATTAAAAAGGGGAGGAGGGGCATCAGCGTGATCAACCATATATTAGAAATTAAGTTATATAAATTTTTTCTTTTTTAAAAAGATAAGTAAAATACTGAATATAAAAAAGAACATATATTCTATATACCAGAAATTCTGTAATGATGAAAACTGAATTTCATATATAACCGCATTATTGTGGTTGAATAATAGATATGAAAAGCTCATGAAACCTGAAAATTCAGAATTTATTGTTGAGTTTTTTAGATATATGAAGGAAAATATTGAAATGAATGGTATATCCGAAATTATGTGATCGTCAATCAGGTAAAGATTTCCATAATATATCAAGAAACCTATAGGCGATTTTATTACGGAATGATATATCATGAAATAGGAATTCCCCTTGTATATGATACCTATTTTTGATGTATTGATGAAAATACCAGATATTAAGTATGGATCGTTCTTTGTACCGGTACCTACTATAAAATTTTCGGTGTTTACATTCAGGTTCAATGAACCTGTATAGGTATAATTAAATTCTCTGGGCCAGAGAACAATTTCATTTTCTGAATTCAATGAACCAAAGATGAAATCATCGTCCATAAAGGGAATTTCATTTGCGGAATATACTGAAATACCTGGCCATGGTGATGAAAATATTCTTTCTGGTGTTTCCACTGTCTGGTTTACGATTTTTATATTCCTTATTTCGTATGGCCCAAGGTAAGTGTAGAAAGTAATTAACCCGATGGAAGATGCGTTGAATTGCAGACTGAAATCCCTGAATGATTCATTGATGATATAATGGAAATCATTTATCTTTATTTCTGTAAAATTTTTGTTAAAATATAATGTAAATGAATTCAGCGTTCCCAGATTGATTGTTATCTTTTTTCCCCATACTACTGAATTATTTATGAAAATGTAATCTGAACAGTTATTTCCATAAAAAATATTCCCGAAATTGTAACTGTTATTTTTTATCTCTATTTTAAAGATATCCTCAGAAGTTTTTATCACATTTGCCACTGGCCTGAATTCAAGATTCAATCTATTAATATTGGAATAATTTCCTGCATAAACATTTATTCCAAACCCTTTTTGGTAAAGTGACCAATTATTCATTTTCAGTGTCCCGAGGCCTGTACCCGGATACCAGCCATTTATTGGATTGTTCGCCAGATAAACCTTATTGAAATAGTGGCTTCGGTTTTCCAGAAAATAATAATAAAGCTCAGGTGTAAAAAAACCAAAATTCATATGGTACTCTGATTCCAGATCGGCGATGAAACCTGCAATGAATGGGCTGTCCATACTTGTTCCACCTATTGGTATCAATGTCCCTGAATAAATGTAAACACCGGTCTGTGGATTGGCGTCCATTGAAATATCCGGGACACCTCTCATTTTTGAATTATTTATTCCTGGCCCGATCTGCCATACTGGCCTCCTGAATATTTCACTGTATCCACCACCCGTGTCGGCCCAGGGATATTCTCTGTAATAGAGATTATTTGATAACATGAGGGTTGTACCACCAACAGAAAGAACATATGGGTCAGAGGCGGGATACTGTACAAAATTCTGATCCCCGGCTGCTGCAATCAATGTGATATTATTTTTTATAGCATCCTTAAAAATTTCATGAAAATATGGATTGTAAATTTCGAATTCGGGAGCTCCCCAGCTCATTGAAACAATGGAATCGTTGTAATTTTCTGCAATGTATTTGATTATATATTCCATGTTTGTTGAATTATCGGAAGGGGATACTGCAAGGATTATATCCGCATAAGGAGCACATGCATGAGCTATTTCAACATCCAGATCCGTTTCAACCGTCCAGTTGACATTGTTGTAAGGAGGTTTACCCATGGGATATATTATTTTAAGATTTGCAGGAGGAATGCCAAAATTTGTATCAAACTTATTCAAATTCTCATTAATGTTTTTATCCCCATATGGATCGATGATTATTATTCTCATGCCCTGACCTTCATATCCTCTGTTTAGAATATCTGATAGACCATACACATTTCTGAGAATGTTTATGGAATATGGATCTGTGGAATATTCCCAGTTATATATTACATGATTTCCATTCAGCAGAATGAAAGAATTTTGATATTCTGTATTCAGGACATTCAATAAATTTTTGATATTATTCTGATCGCCATGGACATAAATCAGATTTCCCGAAACATAAAATTGTATGGATTCATTTTTTAATAAATTCATGATATTATTTTTATTGCTGACTATTTCAATCAGCATACTTGATTCATTTTGAATATTAATCTGAAACAGTATAATCATAAAAAGAAATATTACAGTAACTGCCAGTATTTTTCTCATCAATTTTTTAACCTTTTACTGATTTAAAAATTTTTCCCGGATTTTTAATTATTTAATGTTAATAGAATTTTTAAATGAAAAGTAAATAAATATGTATTGAATTAATTTTTTTATGAGATGGTATCTTTATATTTTAATCATAATTGCGATTTTTCTGATAATAATAGTTTCACTTTTTGGATATTCAGGTAACTGGCCACCTCTGACCATAGTTGAATCGAACAGCATGCAGCATGGGAATCAGTTTACATGGTTTGTTCTCAATACCGGAGATATTGTTGTGGTTAAAAAGATAAGCAATAGTGCGGATGTAATCACATATGTTCAGGGGAGATTGGAAAATTATGTTTCATATGGTGATTATGGTGATGTCATAATATATTACAATAATGTGAATGAGCCTTCAATAATTCACCGTGCAATGCTATATTTGGAATGGAATGGAAAGAATTTCACATTTCCGGGGGAGGCTCAGGCTGAATCACAGGGATGGCTGATTGTAAAGGGATACAATATAATCATTATGAATGTCGGGCCATCACAGAGGAATCTTCTTATCAATGTATCAATGTATTCTGGGCAGAATGGATTCATAACGATGGGTGACAATAATCTCATAAATTCTGTGAGGGCAAACCCCAACATTATATTTCCAGATGTTGTCTATTATGCCGCGGATCAGAACATAGGAATTTCACTGCATCCAGTAAAACTCTCTAACATCGAGGGAAAGGCCGTGGGATGGTTACCCTGGCTTGGATCCATAAGGATACTTCTTTCAGGAAACAGGTATTATATAAACATGATACCTGTGGAAACTTATTATTATCTTGGTTTTACCATAGCTCTTATCCTGATTTTAGGATTCGTGGCTGATTATATATATTATGGAAATAAAAAGGATGATGAGAAAAATGGAAGAAAAGATTAAGATTCCGATATACCATGTTTACAGAAAAGGCATAAAAAATTTCAGTTCAATAGACAATTTTCTTGAAAACGTTAATTCCAGCAGAATATACCTTATAGATGATAATACCTTCAGGGGGAGGGAAATAAATTTTAAAGTTCTGAAAGAGATTTCACCGGTAATAGAAACATGGTACGAGGCAAATATAAGATGGATAGATGATGTAACTGATATTCTGGTTGCCGGAGCAGAAATTTCCGTTATGGCCGGGGAAAAAATCAATGAAAGGTTACTGAAGAATGTATTAAAAATTACGAATAACGTTGCTATTCATTCAGATGATGATTTCCTTCTTGAAAAGTTTATTGAAAATGGAGGTTTTTATGTAATAACAGATATACCATTTCTCAAAGGAAAAAGATTTATAATAAAAGATGAATGGTTGATTGAAGTATGAGTGAAAAATATAAAGCTGTTTTGAAAATCCTAGAAAGAAGATTGAAGAGAAGGGAATTTTCAAAAGATGACATTGTTAGAATTCTGTCTTATGAGAACAGATGGATAGAACCTTCATATGTTGAAATATTTTTAAAAAATTGCATCAATATGAACATGATAAAAAAGATTGATGATAATAAATATATCATAAATTTTGACACTACAAATGTGGAAATCCCCATCGATTTAACAGTAACAAAAGAGGACCTTGAGAAATATTCCGAATCCCCCAGAGATTCATTCAAGATTATAGTTGAAAGAATTTCAGATAAAACGGGGATCAGGAAAGAGGATATTGTTTCAGAGGTGAACAAAATAAGAAAAAGCTATCCGTTTTTCAATATAGAAATCATAGCTCTATTAATAGCAAGGGAGAAAAACATTGACGTATCGGATTTATATGATCTCGTGGAAAAATCTATATTTGAATGATCTTTTTTAACAATGGATGATAGAAAGACCAGATTGGGATGAATATTTCATGCGAATGGCATATCTTGCTGCGAGCAGATCAACGTGCACAAGAAGAAAGGTCGGGGCTGTAATAGTTAAGGATAAAAGGGTCATTGCCACCGGGTACAATGGACCTCCATCAGGTTCAGTTCACTGTGATATTACAGGATGCATCAGGGAAGATCTGAACGTAAAATCAGGAGAAAGGCATGAACTATGCAGAGGGCTGCATGCAGAACAAAATGCAATAATTCAGGCCGCGGTCCATGGTGTCAGCGTCATGGGTTCAGTTATTTATGTAACAAACCATCCATGCGTTGTCTGCGCAAAGATGATTATAAATGCCAAAATTACTGAAATTATATATTCTGAGGGTTATCCAGATGATCTGGCAAAGCTTGTACTCCTTGAAAGTGATGTCAAAACCAGACAGTACACACTCAAAGATAAATCATTTGAGAGGTTTGTGGATTTCTGATCCTTAATCCTTTAACCTTCATGAAATTGAAAAGTATAATTTTTCGGCATTTCTTATAGCTTTCTCAAGGATACGGGAATTTTCTGAATTGGATTTTATTTTTATGTACCCATCCTTAGATACCGTTGCCTTGAAAAGTACATCCGAATCTGTTTCAACATATCCCGAGATACCCGCATATTCCCTTCCAACATATAAAAGATAATCCTTTCTCTTTTCTATACCAACCTCTATTCTTTTACTTTTCTGTATATTGTCATCCTTAAAAGGATATACCTCCAGATGGATCCCTGTTATCTTTTCAAGCCTGTCAATGTTTGACCCTTTCCTTCCTATGATTTCAGATATCATTTCTTCCCTGATATATAAATTGGCAGTGTTTTCACCCACAATTTCAATTCTGAACACATCCCTTATATAACTTTTCAGAAGTTCCTCAAGCCTTTCCTCGGCAAGTTTGTATATTGAAGACCTCTCCCTGTTCACGGGAACAACAACAATCTGTTCACCAAATGTATATATTTCATATTCAATTATGCCCGTATAATAATCCCTTACCTCAATGACCGGCCTAGAAAGGTCCTCCTCTTTAAGACCGGTGGGTATTTTTACCACGTATTCCAGGACAAGTATTTTTGATATTTTTCCTGCTTCTATGTGTATAACGGTATCAACTACCTGTGGTATAACACCAAGTTCCACCCTTCCTATGAGCCTCTGTATTGCATCTATTGCTCTTGTGGCATGAACTATACCCACCATGCCTACACCGGCAAGCCTTAAATCAGCATATGCTATGAAATCATCTGTTGTCCTTACTTCATCAAATATTGTAATATCAGGCCTGACCATCAAAAGGATATTTCCCGTTCTGGACATTTCCCCTTCCAAAGATGTGTACTGGGTTATTTCATCCATAACCTGAAGATCCCTTGGTTTTTCCATGGTCTTAACAATTTTCCCATTTTTTGCATACCATTCTGCAAGGGCCTGTGCAAATGTTGTTTTTCCTGCCCCCGGGCTTCCTGATATCAGGATACCGTTTGAACCATTTTTTATTCTGTTCATCAGTTTTTCATCTATTTTGTAATAGTCGATGTCCAGCTTTACAAGTGGTTTCACCGCTGTTATTTCAATGCCATCGGAAAATGGCTCTTTCGTTATAACTATTCTGTATTCAGATAGCTGAACAACGGTAGCTCCTTTTGCCTCTATTTCAATGTAAGAATTCTTGGTTGACCTTGCACGTTCCATTATATCGGTGGAAATTTCTTCCAGCTCATCCCTTGTAATTACCTTATCAGAAATATTTTCAAGATAGAAATTTCCGGGAAATCCTTTTTTTGCCCTGGGTAATGTGTTTTCCTTTAGATGAACGCTCATTGTCCTTTCATCAAAAAAATCCTCTATCCTCATTTCAGGGGGTTTTTTTACCTCCATGTACCTTATCCTGATACCCTTTATCTTTGCAATGATCGATTGAATATAATCACTTGTAACAAGCTCGGCATCGTTTTCGAGTGCAGCATTTCTTATGATTTCATCTATTTCACCGCTTTTTGCTCTGTCAATCTGCCATTTATCTGGCCTTTTACCATAAAATGTTATGCTTATTTTTCCTGATTTTTCAAGTTCCTTGATCTTTTCCAGCTCCCTCAGTCCCGTAAATCCTATCAATAATCCCCTGTTGGCCTGCGCCTCTATCTCTGATATTACGGCCTCTGGCATTATGACCTCTCCGCCTTCACCTTCCAGCAGCTCATAAAACTTTCCATTTATGATAACAGATGTGTCAGGAACCAGTTTCATTTTCATTTTCCTCCAGCACATTTTTTATTATATCACTTACTTGGGATCCTTCCGCCCTCCCGTTGATTGTTTTCATTGCAAGCCCCATGATTATCTGGAACCTGTTGGGTTTTTTCATTATATCATTATTTTTATTTATAATATCAAAAACGATATTTTTAATTTCCTCTTCACTTAAAGGTCTGTACTTTTCATATTCAATTTTATTTGAATTTATGTAATCATTAAGAATATATTGAATGGAATCCCTGACAATTCTGCCATCTTTCAGAGATTTAAGAATATCCTCAATCATACTTTCAGATATTCTGGATGTGTCTAAACCTCTCGACGATAATTCAGGAATGATGTTAAATAATATCCTGAAGATCAGATTTCCATCGCTGTATATTCCATATAACCTTTCAAATTCTTCTTCTCTTTCTTCATTGATTATTTGCTGGGCCTGCTGCTTTGATATCCTGTATTTTTCTGAGATCCTTTCAACCATTTCCTCATATCTAGGTGGGAGATTATTCTTAATTTCTTCAATCATCCTTTCATCTATTTTTATTGGGGGTATATCCGTTTCAGGATACATCCTCTCCCTTCCCGGAAGAGGCCTGAGATATTCTGTTGTCCCGTCATCCCTCGGACCTCTGGTTTCCGGAAGAACACCCATTATGGAATTCTTTGCCCTCTCGTATATATTTTTCATAATATTTTCGGCCTTTTCAACTGGGGATACAATCAGTATGAATGCATCTTCATCATCCATATCAAAGATATCCTTCAATGTTTTTACATCTTTTTCTGTAATTCCGTAATTAGGAAGTTCATCGGAATGGAATAAACCTGCCAATCCTCCCACCTTTGCAATATCGGCCAGTTCCTTTCCCAGTCTGTAATTTCCATTTTTGAGCAATCCCCTGAAACCTTTCAGTTTCATTCCGTATACCTTCCATCCTTTGTTTATACCGTTCTGAATTATTTTGCTGCCAGATTTCTGAAACAGGTCTGTTAAATCCCTCATGTTGAATTCATCCATATCAATATTCCTCTTTTTCAGTTCATCGGCGATTTCATATAGCATGTTCTGCCTCTCTATTTCATATTTTACTATTTTATCTATCAGATTGAGCCTTGAAACTCCTTTGATTTCTACCCTGTTCCCCCCTGTGGAAATGTTTATGTCCTGTCTTATTGTGCCCAAACCTCTCTTGACCTTTTTTGTGGATCTCAGAAAATACCCTATCTTTTCAGCCACGGCCTTGACCTGATTTGGATTTACCATATCAGGGCCTGTTGATATTTCAATGAGGGGAATGCCAAGTCTGTCCAGACGGTATGTGACCATCCCATCTGTTTCACCAATCTTCCTTGCGGCTTCTTCCTCAAGACAGACAGATTTTATTGAGATCCTTCCGGAATCGGTATCGATATAACCATCCATCCCAACCAGTGCGGTTCTCTGGAATCCTGATGTGTTTGATCCATCAATTACTATCTTCCTCATGAAATGTATTTCATCTACAATTCTGCAGTTCAACATTAATGATACCATGATTGATATCTTCAGGGCCTCATCATTAACACTGTGAGGTGGCTCCTCATCCATTTCCACCAAACATGAATTTTCCGTAATCTGATAATTATAAATTCTGTTTTTCTGCCATTCCCTGATAGACGCAAGATCCATCTCTCCAAGTTCGCTCTGAACAGGCCTTAGAATCCTTCTAAATTCACCCTTAACGTTTTCACTTAATACTGATTCACAGCTGCAGAAAAGTTTTTTTGTATCAAGCTGCTGGTGTATTTCCAGACCGGCCTTAAATTGTATATTCATAACCAACCCTTCTTTCATTGATTTCTCCCACAAGATTTTTTGGCATATATACCCAAGGATCAAAACCATTACCGATAACCCACATTAATTTTACGTATGCAACTTCTGGAAGCATGTCCCCCAGTGGAACTATGCCCGATTTTAACATTTCTCTTCCCGTGGAATATACGTTGAGATTTACCGTTCCGTAAAGACATTGAGAGGTTACACCTATAAAAATATCATTTTTCACCAGTTCTTTTATTACATCAAGACTTTTTGAGGATATGTGACCCAAACCTGTCCCTGCAAGTATCATTCCCTTTAAACGAATACCTATATCATACAATATTTCCGGATCCATTCCTGGATAGAAATATAACAGGGATACCCTTTTTTCTAACTTTTCTTTGAGAATGGGATTATCAGACCTTTTTCTGTAATCAGAAATAAATTTAACACCATTGCTGTCTATCTTTGCTATTGGAAAATTGTTTATGGATTTGAATGCATCCCTTCTTGAAGTGTGCATTTTTCTGACCTTTACGGCCCTGTGAACAAGAAGATAATCGTCCGAAGTTGATCCATGCATAGATACAACGACTTCTCCCAGATCTGTGTGTGAAAGTTTCACGGAATATAATATATTCATATAAGCATCCGAACTGGGACGATCAGAGGACCTCTGGGATCCGACAAAGGTTACGGGCAAATTCAGGTTCTGTATCATGAATGCAAGAACTGATGAAGAAAATGCCATCGTATCGGTACCATGTGTGATTATTATTTCATCAGAATCATTTAATTCCCTGTAGACCGTTCTTGCAATTTCAATCCAATGGTCTTGTTCGATATTCTCGCTGAGTATTGAAAAAAGGTTTATTCCTTTTGTTTTATATTTTTCTCTCAATTCTGGAATCAGCAGTAACAGTTCTTCCTGAGTTTCGGCGGGTTTGACCGCCCCGGTACTGTAGTCAATAAAACTAGCAATTGTTCCCCCGGTATTGATTATAGTTATCTTTTTATTTCCTCCATTGCCACTTTTTATCACCGGAATATTTTCTACTTTCTCTTTCTTCTTTTCTATTAACTTAATATCCTTTACATGATCTTTTTTAAATCCAACATTATATCCATTCTCAAGTTTTAACAGAATTATATCATCACCGCTGAATGAATTACGGGGCATCAATATTCCTCTTATTTTTTCACCTTTGTATTCTATCTCCACATAATCTCCGGCTTCATATTCCATGCTACATGAAATAAAACAATAAAGTTAAATTTAACGCATCATTACGATCTTTGATGTTTATTTCACTTGAGGGTATTGATGGATCGGGGAAATCATCAATTTCGAAAATGCTTGAGGATTACCTGAAAAGTAAAAATTTAAAGGTATTTTTGACAGAAGAACCTACAAAAGAAATATTTGATGTAAAATCATTGATGGAAATGAATCTAGATGTTTATACAAGGATTTTCATATTCATGGCCGATAGGGTGGAACATATAAAAAAAATAAAAAGGGCCATTGAAGAGGGGTATGTTGTTATATCAGACCGATATGTTGATTCCACATTTGCTTATCAGGGCGCAGTTTTAAAATCCATTCTGAAAGATATGGAAAAAGCATATCAATACCTTGATTGCATTTACAATCCTTTCAGATATGATCCTGACATAATATTCTATCTGGATGTGGATCCAAAAACTGGTATTTCAAGAATAAAAAGAAAAAGGGAATTTTTTGAAGATATTGAATTTTTAAATGATGTTCGAAATTTCTACCTTTTCCTTTCAGTAAAAAGGAAATACGTGAAAATAGATTCCAATGGGAGTCTGGAATATTCATTTAAAAATATTTTGAAATATATGGAAAAAATATAACCTTTTATAGATAGACACTTTTACTTTAACTATGCAGAAAAAGTTTGATTTGAAAGATGTTGATGCTGTTCTGATTTACAATGAAGGGGAACCGTTTACTGATCTGAACTTTTTCTATTTTACCGGGCTACTTGATTCTGGACTTTTTGAAGGTTCATATTACATTTTTACCGGGGATAGGGAAGTCATAGTAACAAGTGAACTTGAGGAGCTATCAGCTAAAAAATCTGGAATGGAAATTAAAATATTTAAAAATCAGAATGAAAAGGATGAAATTCTCAAAAGTTTATTGAACAATAAAAGAAAAATTGGCATATCATTTTCTAACATAAGCTATAAGGCATACAGCAATTTAAAAAATAAATTCGAGAATCTTGAATTTATTGATATTACAGAAAGAATAAATGAAATGAGAATGATCAAAGATGATTTTGAAATAGACATACTGAAAGAAGCCGCTAAAATTGCAAGTGATGTAGCTGAAGATATAATTGATTACATAAAGGAGGGGATGAAGGAAAAGGATCTGGCGGCAGAGTTAACATATCTTTTAATGAAAAATGGGGCACAGGAAAACGCATTCACACCCATAATTGCATTTGGAGAAAATTCTGCAGAACCTCACTATTTTTCCGGTGACAGAAAATTGAAAAGGGGAGATTTCATTCTTATGGATTTCGGTGCAAGATACAGAAAATATAATTCTGATATTACAAGAACATACTTTTTTGGAAAAGCGAATGAAAAACAGAGAAAAATGTATGAAATAGTTTACAACGCCCAGAAAATTGGAATAGAGATGATCAGGGAAGGGATATCCGGAAAAGATGTGGATCTGGAAGCAAGAAAATATATTGACTCAACGGAATTTAAAGGATTATTCATACATTCTCTTGGCCATGGTGTTGGTCTGGCTGTTCACGATCATGCGGCCCTATCCCCATCCTCTAATCTGATCCTGAAGGAAAATATGCTTGTTACCGTTGAACCGGGTGTCTATCTGAAAGGGTTTGGAGGTGTCAGGATCGAAGATGATGTCGTTGTGAAAAAGGATGGACATGATGTTATTTCATATGCAAATAAAGAATTAACAGAATTATGAAATTGATTGTTAAAAAGGAGAGGAGATAATCCGCTAATTCTTTTTATTTTTTTATGTAAATTTTAGTTTTATTTTATCCATTATTTATGATTTAAATTCTAGATATATTTTACTATAGATTACCAATTTTTTTTATATATTTTTATAGCTTCTCATTTAAAAAGCATTTTACTGATGATATTCCCCCTCTATGCAAGATATATTTGTGTATATTATTATAGATTCAAACTTCAATTTTATTGAATATGCCACACCATTTTTTTATTCTTGTGGTAATTTATTATGTTATGACTTATCCCTATTAGAACCTTAACTCTTTATTTTTTACGTAATACTTCTAGATTTACTGATAACTTTTGAACCAACTCTTTTGCCTTTTTCGGGATTTCTCCTAAAATTTCA
>ERZ1669250.198-NODE-198-length-31867-cov-4.586728_pt1 | contig 31867 bp, 34 predicted proteins | sample MGYA00579295_ERZ1669250 | MGnify/ENA primary metagenome ERZ1669250 (study PRJEB41166, sample SAMN08046056) | hot springs metagenome | biome: hot spring; feature: acid hot spring; material: thermophilic sediment; isolation source: thermophilic sediment from acid...
TTACCAACGATCTGTATGGGGCAATAATCCATACAGGGAGGGAAAGCTTCACTGTGCACGCGGAAAAACCCGTTGCGCATGTAGTCGATAGGCTCATTCTCAATGAAATCTGCTATGACGAGTGCTTAGACGCAGGAGCATCGGTGAAGAAAGGAATTGGCGTTTCTAGTGCTATGCTCGATAAGTTTAGCAAAAAAAGCATAATTGTCGGGGCTGATGGTGCCGTATCCACAGTTGCGAAACATTTCGGATTCCCGCCGATAGAAAAGTATGTGCTCACTTTCAAGGCAGAATACCGAACTATGGAAGATAGCGAAAACGTGGAATTGTTCTTTGACAACAACGTAACGCCAGGCTTCTTTGGATGGATAATACCGAAAGGTGATGGCACCGTTGAGGTTGGAGTTGGAGTAGATTCAAAGCGCGGAAACAGCAAGCACGCATTTGATTCCTTTGTCAGGACAAAGTACGTGGCAGAACAGATAAATGGCAAGGAGCCAAGGAATCAAGCAGCAAGCATAATACCAGTTATGTTGAGAAAAAAGTTTGTTGACGAAGAAAAAAAAGTACTGCTGGTGGGCGATGCTGCGGGGCAAGTAAAGGCCAGCACAGGCGGGGGAATTGTGCTAGGCGGAAATGCTGCGATAATGGTTGGAAACGCAGTGTATGAACATATTAGCCACGGCAAACAGCTGGTTGAATATGAAAAAGCTTGGCGGCAAAAGTTTGGAAGGGACATTGCAATGCACAGTATGGTGCGCAATTTTTATTCGAGAAGCAGCCTGCGTTCCTTGGCGTTTGCAATGAAGACTGCCAAGAAGCTTGGCTTCGAAAGTCTTCTGTCTAAATATGGAGATATGGATAGCCCAAGCCTTATCATCAAAAGGGTCTTTCTCAGGAAACGTAACTGAAACTATTGCTGCTTGTTTGCGCCGTCGCTCTCTTTTTTGAGCAGCTTCTTTCCTAGTGCCTCCCTTTCCTTAAGTATCTGGAGCGTTTTGTCGTAGTCCTCCTTATTGAGAACCTTGCTAAGTATGTACTGTGTATATGACATGGAGATCTGCGATATGTCAAGAAGTGTTGACTGCAGTTCCGCTGTTTTAATTACGAACTCCTTTTCAGGTTTGAGAAGTTCTATGCCAGCAGGTGCATAGTTGAATACTACATTCACAAGCGCTGCAAGATCTTTTGTGAGTATAGTCACCACCGCATCTGCCGAATAAACATTGTCTACCTTTATCGGTTCTTCTATTGAGCCGTAGCAGTACACGACACCTTGCGACTTGAGCAGCCTGTTGCTTATAAGGTCGGCCATCAATGGCTGAAGATCTTCTTCCTTCTCGCTTTGCATATCAAAGTATAACTTTGCAAGAATCCCGCCCTTCTGCACTGTTTCATGGGTTACAGCATCTACTTCGTTTTTTGCCATCAAAACACACCGTTATAGCGCTTTTATTCCTGGTCCTTTTTAACAATCTCTATTGCCTCTTCAAGTGGTAGTAGTTCCTCATTGCCGCTGATCATGTTCTTCAGCCTTACCACCTTGCCCTGCCGTTCTTCATTGCCGAGTATCATTACATACTTGCATTTTATTGCATTGGCATAGTCCAATTGTTTCGATATATTCCTTTCGGTCAGATTCATGTCTGTGTATATGCCAGCTGCCCTGCATTTGTTTGCAGTGTTGATAGCATATACCTCGTTTTCACTGCCGATATATGCAACAAAAAGCTTTGTGTAAGATTTCTCGCTTGCATCCGTCTTCAGCATCTCAAAAACCCTGTCTATGCCTATGGATGTGCCGCATGCCGGTAGGCTGCTTTTAGCGTATATGCCTATAAGATTGTCGTATCTGCCGCCAGCGGCGATCGTAGGCAAGCGTTTGCCTGCATCGTCAGTTTTTATGAATTCCCATACGAATCCGGTATAATAGTCAAGCCCTCTTGCTAAGGATAGGTCTATGACCAGTTCACGATCAAGGTTGTAGCTGCCCAAAAGCTCGAGCAGCTTCCTGGCTTTCTTGATTTCTTCGGCAAGCCTTTCGTCCTTTATGTTTGCTTCAAGTATGTTGAGCTTTTCTTCGTTTGTGCCTTCTTGGTTTATGAAGTTGACTATCTTCTGAGCGACCTCTTGATTGCTTAGCTTGGAAAGCTGCAGTATTATTTCGTCAGCAGACATCTTTGGCATTTTATCTATTGTTACGATTGCCTGCTTCTGATTCTGCTCGCTCACGCCAAAATACGAAAGAATCGAATTCAGGAAGACTCTGCTGTTTATGTATATCTTGTAGTTGTCAACACCCATCTCATTAAGCGCAGTCGCCGGCGCCGCTATCGCTTCAGCATCGCTTGTCACGCTGGAGCTTCCGACTATATCAACGTCTGCTTGGAGGAACTCCCTGCGCCTCATAAACTGCGGCTCGTCCTTGCGTCACGTATACCCTATTTGGTACCTTTTGAATGGCAAAGGCATGCTTGAATGCATTGCTATGTACCGCGCCATTGGAACGGTGAGATCAAAACGTAAGCCGGCGTTCTCGCCTTCTATCGTATATATCTGCCTGCTTGGCTCGTCGCCATAGGATTTTGCGTTGAGCACGTCAAGGTTTTCAATGCTTGGCGTTTCTATGGGGTAAAAACCGTACCGTTTAAATATCTCCTCGGCAATGTCAATAAGCTCTTTCCTAGCAATGGCTTCGCTGGTAATGAAATCAGATACCCCTCTTGGCAACGATATAGGCATTTTTGCACCTAAATACTATTCTGGAGCCATTTCTTAAATATTTCTTTTGGCACCGCACCTATGGAAGTGGCCTTAACGCGCCCATGGTCAAATAACATTGTTGTTGGTATGCTCATTATGCTAAACTTCTCAGCGAGCTGTGGATTGTCATCCACGTTAACCTTGACGAATTTTACTTTCCCGGCATACTCGTTAGACACTTCGTCTATTATAGGAGACAGTATCCGGCATGGACCGCACCATTCAGCCCAGAAATCTATTACTACAGGCTTATCAGATTTTATAACCTCTCTTTCAAAATCCGCGGCGTTTATATCTATAACCACCAAAATCACCACCAAACGAACAATATATTTTTACACATGCTTTTATATCTTAACTGTTTTTTGCGTAAAATACATTACTAAACGTTTACTAATTTATTTGCCATCCGTATTGCAATTATAATTTTAATTTATACTTATTTATTTGTTGTGTTTGACACTGACAGATTGCGCACCATATGCGACATGGCGCAGCTAAATATTTATAATCTCTCTGCTTAATATACACAGATGATGAGAATTCTTCTGAATAGTGATGAAGATCTTGAGTGCTGATATACGGTGACACAATGGCGAGCTTGCCAAAGGAAGCTATAAAGAAGCTGATTAAAAAATACGCGAAGGCAAACATAACAGACACTGGCGCTGATGAGCTCGCCAAAATTTTAGAGGATAAGGCGAAGGCCATATCGAGGCTGGCTGTGGAAAATGCCAAAAAGGATAACAGGAGCAAGATCACTAGGGAGGATATAACAAAAGCTCTTCTAGAGATTGATTGAGCATGAGAATTATAAGGAGCGGTGATGGAAGGTACAGAACAGAAGCATATAGTTCGAAGAACGGCGAAAATTTTGCTGTCTTCGAAAAAATAGTTAATGGTACCGTTGCAACTGAATTTTCAATGGACGGAGATGTTGTAGATCAGATATATTATAGGAGCAATGATCCTGTTGAGTGCATAAAGGGCTTCTTTGCGAATCGTGAAATTGTAAGCGAGATTAAAATTGACGAATACGAAAGGTATGATCCCGTTGAAGTAAGGGGGGTTTGCCCTTCCTGCGGTAAAAAAAGTCTGTGCAGAGAACTTGACCTGGTAGAGCCAAGCATGATAAAAAACGTGCCAGTTATACCTTTGTATGTCTGCAAGAGTTGCGGTAAAAAATACTACTCTCTGAATGACGCGTATCTTGAGAAGCTTATAGACAGAAACAAGGAGTTGTTCAGTGAGGAGGAGACTGCCGAACTGGAGAAGGACAGAATGGAGACAGCGAAAACAATACAGGAGTACGTATTAAGAATTTTTGCATCGAAAAAGATTAGTAGGCTGAAAATAGGAAGTAAATAGGCTGGTACGATGACAATCAAAATATCCGATTTGTATGGCAAGAAGATTATAACTGTTGGCGGAGACGTACTTGGAAATATCAAGGAGATTATTATAAACGTGGAAGATTTGTCTGTCTCTCATATTCTACTTGACAAGCTTGAGCATCTGTCAAAGGAAAGCGATCTCCGTGAGGTGCTCACAAAGAAAAGCGTGTTATACAAGAGGATAAAGGAGGTCGGCGACGTGATAATAGTCAGCAACAAGTGAACGCTGCAATAGCAACGCTGCTGTTTTTGATAAGAAAATTCGCAATGCGAGGTATTCAGTCTGTTTTGACTTCGCGCGGTATGTTAGAGCGGGCTTTTGATAGCACACGGTAACCGCAGTAAGGGCATCTTATGAAATTTTCCTCAAATTGTTTTATTTCTTTGCCGCAATGCAGGCATATATACATTATAGACACCTTCTATTGATTATATTTGATCATATTATTTGTATGATTTTACAGTTCCCTTTATCCATTTTACAAGTTCGCGATGCATTTCTGAATTGCTCGTATCTATTACCCTGACATTCATTGTCGTTTTGTATTCCTCGTCGTTTAGCGATAGAACGGGCTTATACTCTTCCTCCTTTGCAAAATGAACTTCCAGCCAGTGGATTCTCCCCTTAAGGTAGTCCTTTACTACGTCATCAGTAAGAGGAAGTGATGAAAAACTGAAGAGCAGGCCATCACACCAATACAAAGGCATTACGCCTGCTGGCGTTACGCGTTCACGTATAAGGTCTTCCTTAGCTATGTTTATTATCTCGTGTATTACGAGCTCGTTTGCTGGCGCGTATGTTATTTTTATCATTTCATTGCCTCCTTGAGCTGGCTAAGCATGCGCATCGAAGCTTCTCCCGCTTCCGTCTTCATTGTATACGCGCCTCCGGCATAGGTTGCGCCACAGCTCTTGCATTGCCAAATGCCGTTGCCTATTCTCTTTACTGCGAGCTTGCCACACACATCACATCTGTATCTTGCGCGCTTCTGCTTCAGCACTGCGTCGTATCTTTTCCTGAGCGTGAATCCATATCTTATGCTTGCCTTTGCCATAAATCTCACCAAAAATTAATTCTCCAGCGAACTGAGCACAGACCTCAAATCTTTTGATTTCTCGAATGTTGTATCTATCATAGACTCCACTTCTTTTATCGAAAACGTGCCGTGCAAGCCTTTCTGCATTGCTTTTATGTTGTTGTTTTCATCGTTTGCGATTGTAAGTCTTGTATCCATTATTGATTCCTCGCTTCCGTCTGGATCAAGAAGGATGTTGCCATTTATCTTGCCGAACGTGCATGATGTCACCATGCCGTTTGTCTTTAGCTTCGGAAGTGTGCCTTCCCTGATTACTTTTTCTTCTTCATATTTCGGTTGCCTTGTGTGAAGCAAGGCTGCAACTGCAGACAGCGTGCTCGCATCGAACAGGTTTCCGTCATAGTTTAGTACATATATATCTATAAATACGCTCCATACTTTGTCCTTTTCTATGAACAATGATTGCGTGTCGAGTATGTTGGCTGCCCTAATGCCTCTATCTACTACTCTTGCCAGTTCTATTGCCGCTGGACTTGGGGGTCCTATATCGTAGTCCGGGGAGGCCAAAGGAAGCAATTCGGCCGAAACTATAAGATTCCCCTCTTCTGGCTTGTCTGGCATTGGAGTATCAACGTCTATCTTTATCCCAGCAAGCACCTTTGTGTTTCCAATATCCACTTCTGCAGAACCTTCCGCGTTTGGAATAGTACCTACGCTGGCCTGTATACTGCGGTACTGCATGAACTTGCGCCCGTCATCCCTGATTCCCTTGTGAAGTATCTCTTTTATGTATTCGTTTTTTACAATGTCTATGTAGCCCATTAAATCTACCTATATTTTTCTATTATCTTCTCATATGGCGCTTTCAGCGCGTCTTTTTGTATTTTTGATATTGTGGCTCCAGCTTTTTTCACCATAGAATATGCAGTTGAAAAATCCTCTTTTGTGATTGAACCGTCCATCTGGAGCAACAGTATGTCGCCGTTCCGAGGGCTTATCGCCATCGGTATATCTGCATCAGAATAATTATCTTCTATTTTGTTTAAATCCAGCACCATCTGGTCTCCTATTTTACCAGCGGACACGGCATACGGGAGATCATACATAGGTATGCCCGCTGCTGCAAGAGCGACTGAAGCTACAGTTATGCCTGCAGCTCTTGTACCACCATCGCTCTGAAGCACCTCTATGAAAATATCTATCTCAGTTCCTGGAAACATCTCTCGCATTATTATATTTTCAAATACTTCTGAGGTGACTTTCGAAATTTCGGTAGCTCTCCTGTTTGGTCCGGATCTGCCATGCTCTTCAAGCGATGAAAAAGGGGCCATAGTATATCTGCTTTTGATTATCGCCATTGTTGGATCAGCAGTGTGCTTGGGCAACGCCTCTTTTGGGCCATATACTGCGGCAAGTATTTTGTTATTGCCCCATTCTATGTACGCCGAGCCATTGGCGTTCTTCAATATGTTTGCTTCTATCTTTATTGGCCTTAGCTCATCGAATCCTCTTCCGTCTGTTCTCTTACCATCTATAATAAGCTGTGGTTTATTTCCCTCCAATTTAAACACCTGTTTTTTCAAACATTTTCTTTATTCTGTCCGTCAAACCTTGAGTATGTGCTTCTTCTTGTATCTTAAGTATGGCTTCTGTGGCTAGCGCAACATCGCCGCCCTTTACCCACAACATGCCGTTCATACCTACTATTATGTTTGACTTAGATCCTTGTATCAGTTCATTGAGCATCGTGTTTTTGTTGCCTATTATCCTCGGAACTTTTGATGGCTTAACATTTATTATTTTGCCCCCATAAAGCTTCCTAGGATGCATTAGTATCACTTCCTTTTTCTCGTCGAACTCCTTTACCTTTGCGTATATGACATCTCCTGGAGCGAGTTCTGTCTGGGAGAATTTAGATATGATTACACCTGTGTAGGGCGAGTTTAAATCAACAATATACACGCTGCCTTTGTCCTCTTCTACTATGCCTACTACGTCATCGTCCCTGTTTGGACTCCAGAGCCCCTCCAAAGGGATGATACTTGAATGCTCCGCCTCGTAGATACCAAGCACTGTAGAGTAGGTCTTGCCACCTTCGGTATAGGTATATGGCATCCTTATTTCTTTTTCTGCTATAACTTCTCCTGGTACTATTATTCTGTTCATTTCAAACACTGATTATTTTGGTTTCAACATTTCCATGTGTCAAAGCGTTGAGCTTGTCGAAGAACTCAGATTGCAAACCAGCAGGAAACTCAAGTCTTGCAAGCAGCGAACCGTCCTTCTGCCATTCCTCATGTTTGAGGCCATACTGCTTCAGCAGACCGTAGCATCTGCTTGCCAACTCAGCAGGAATCCTCACCTCCACGTTCGCTGTGGAGAACTTTATTGGCAATATGAGGTTTAACTTTTTCAGTATGTCGTTTATCTGTTCCGTGGCTGGCTTGAAAGGATCTATGCTCACTTTTGCTTCCACCATAGCATTTTCTATTCTCTGTGCTGGATGCGGTATGCCTGTTTTTGGATCAACGGCGTTTCTCGCTATGATGTTTATTATCTGCTTCCTTTTGTCCTCAAGCATCTTATTACGCTGTTCAGTGGTGAGTGGCACGTTGCCGTTCTTGAGTATGACCTCTACGATTTTTGACAGGTCTGAAGTCTTGAAAACCTTCTGTATCTTGTCCTGGCTTTGACGCTCTCCTTTGTTCGCATCCTTGAACACCTCCTCAACGGTGAGCGCAGAAAGCGGATCCTGTCTTTTGTTTGTTATGTATTCGTACGCAATCTCAGAATCGACGAATATCTCAAACGTTTCCCCTTGCGCGCTATATTTTGCTATGACTGTCTTAGAAGACATCTGTACCACATTTGACATATAAGATATTACAGGTATTTGGCAATCTGATCTGTATTAAGTATGACAAACTGCTTCCCGTCTTCGACGTAACCTATGTCCACATTTTCCTCGAGCAGTTTTCCCTCGTTTATCTTCTTTATTATCTTGATGCCAAGGCTTATGGCCTCGTCTGTTTTCATTTCTTTTTTGTATTCCTTTAGCAGTATTTCCGTGGCGGTTTTCTTGCCTGCGCCTATTGCATCTGCACTGTAGCCCAGGAAGGATGCGCCAGGTTCTATCTCGAACAGCCTTGGCGATGTATCTATTCCGCCTATTAGCACAGATACAGCGTACGGCCTTATGCCACCGTACTGCGTTGCCTGCATCATGTATGAGGAAATCTCCTTTGCTATCGCCTCTATCGACTTGGGCTCATTGTAAACAAACTTGTGATTCTGAGCTGTGGATCTTGCAGTGGATATTATGTGCAGCCCATCAGCTACCATGCCGCTGTATGTGCCGCCAATAGTAGAGTCTATGGTAAAAACTTTTTGTATGGTGCTTGGAACCGCAAGGGGGTCTGTGACATTTTTATGTGCAACGAAGACCACTCCGTTTTCTGTTACCATTCCTATAGATGTGGCGCCTTTCCTTACTGCCTCCTTTGCGTATTCTACTTGGAAAAGTCTACCATCTGGGTTAAACATAACCCCCCTGTCATATGCTTGTACGTTTGGATACATAATATCACTATAAATAGTGCAAAATGCCTTTGAAATAATAATTACACGTTATACTTATATAATTCTTTCTTTTTCAGCGCTTTGAGTGTTCCTGATGTCTTCAACGAGTAGAAGCCTATACTTCCCAGCACCGGCATGCTCCTGATAAAGGCAAGCGCAAGCACAGCATCGCGCTCGCTGCCTCTGCTTATGCGTAGTATGAATTTGTTTTCGCCGAGCTGCTCCACTACCTTTGGGCGCATAGCGGAATAGCATTTTATTCCGCAAACTGCAAGCAATTTCTGGTACAGAAAATTTTTTGCATTGCTTTGCTCCATGTTCACTGGCTTTGATGCATAGACCAGCACGTACCTTACCTTCTTTTTAATTATCATGCGATTCACTTGCTTCCTTTCCCTCCCGCTTGATTCGCCTGCTCCCTAGCATTTTGCCTGCAAGGCCCAGCATGCTTTTTGCTTCCGTGTCCTCCTTTGCGCCTATGAGCTTCGCTATTTCTATCAGCTGTGCCGCGGAAAACAGAGTGTCCATATCCCTTGCAAATGATGCTACTGAACATTTTGCCCCTATTTTGCTTGCATATGCATAACTCTGCTTGAACGAATATATTGCAGGGATTGCTCTAGTCTCGTCTAGCAATATGCTCACGTTGAAAAACAATGGCTTGTCGTTTTCCTTGAGCATGCTTATTGTTTTTCTGTCGATCGCTTCGGATCCGGCCACAAATCCGATCACATTTTTATTTTTGACTGTATGCTGCGCAAAGCTAACATCCATGAGCGTGTTTGGCTGTAGGCTTGCCGGCTTGGTTGTAGCAATGTTCAGGTCTGTTCTATCTGCGTATATACGGGCAAAACCAAGGGCATTTGCGAGCTGATCTTCAATCTCTATAAAGGCGATGTCAAAAAGTTTCATCAAATCATACTTGTTTCCTTCCCTTCCGCCTCGTTCTCCTTGAATAGCTCCTTTTCTATGGTTGACTTTATCTTTTCTGGCGAATACGAGAGTTTTATCAGTTTTGTGTGCCCTCTTATTCCTTTGCCAGACTCATACGTCGCTATAAGGCCCTGCATTTCCAAATCTGCAAGGTATTTTCTGTACCACCGCGAACTTTTAGGATCCTTGTTGAGCGCATTTGACACGTCTACGTATTTGTCATATACCTCTCCGCTGAACAAATACGTTTCGGCTCCATCCATTAGCTTCTTGTACCTACTCCCTTGCAGCGTTAGAAGAGCTATTGCATATATAACCAACTTCTGGTGTTCAGGCAACGTACTAATAAGCTCGTATGCAACATCTTCCTCCGCAGATCTGGATGCTTCCTCAATCTCTTTTGTTGTGACCTTTGGCCTGCTTTCCTCCTCTGCTATTTCTCCTGCTTTTGACAGTATTTTCAGGGCGAATCTTGCATCGCCGCTTTCTTTTGCGGATATTGCCGCCGCCAGATTTATTGCCGCCTGATCAATAACATCTTTCTTAAATCCCAATTCGGCGCGCTGCTTCAGTATGGCGGCAAGTTCATTGGAATTGTATGGCGGAAACACAAGCTCGTTCTCGTAGAGCGTGGATAGGCTTCTTGGGTCAAGTTCGTCCTTGAACGATATCTTGTTTGATATGCCTACTATAGTTATTCCGCCACTGCGTATGTCACTGTTTGCCCTGGTCAGCGTGTAGATGAGATCGTCAAGATCTTTTACCATGTCTATCTCGTCAAGCACTACCACGAATATTTTGCCGTCTTCTTCTATCCAATTTATGAGCTTCTCGTACAGCTCCACTATACCATATCCGCGCTTGGCATATGTCGGAAGGTTGTCGCTTATTATCTTGCTGAGCACCCTGAACCGCGAGTTGTAAATCCTGCAATTTATGTAGGATATGCGCGCCTTTACTTCAGGTATTGCTTTGATTTTTTCTATAACGTACCTCATGCAAGATGTCTTTCCTGTGCCTGTTTTGCCATATATGAACAAATTTCTGCCCCTTTCCCCCTTCAAAGAAGGTGTTATGTATTTTACTATGCTGCTTATTTGCTTGTCCCTGAAGAGCAAGCTGTCCGGTATATAATGCGGCGACAGAACGTCCCTATTGGCGAAGATTTGCGATTCTTTGAGTATGTTTGAAAAGGGTTCTGACATGTATATCTTCCTGCAGGACTTATATTATGCAGATTATTTATTATATCTGCCAAATTAATTTAAATTAATAACTATTTTTGAATTTATAGAAGCGTATGCTGTTTGCTGCACTTCACTCCAACTTTTCTGCTATTTTCGTGAAAATGCCCTTGAATTGCTCACTTTCCAGCACTGGAATTTTCCCTGAATCGCTGTATTCGCTGAGTCTTTTGTCGAATTTTATGCTGCCCAGTATGTCGCAGCCCAATTCAGACGCCACCTCGCGCGCGCCTTTTTGGCCGGAACTATCGTCTTCTGACATGTTCTCAACCACGCCGAGTACTGCAACCCCCATCTTCGCTATCATTTTTCCAGACCGTATTGTATTAAGCGCTGATATATGCTGTGGGGTCGTAACAAGAATGAATCCGTCAAGATTAAGCAACTGCATTATGGACAGCGGCGCATCGCTTGTGCCAGGAGGCAAATCTATAATCAGGTAGTCGAGATCTCCCCAATCAGTATTCATCAGAAAATCCTTTATCATCTTTGCAATTAGCGGCCCGCGCCATATTATTGGCTCGCGCTTGTCCGCCACAAACATATCAGTAGATATGACCTTTACGCCGCTCTTCTCAATAGGCTTCAAGGGATATGCGCCATTTTGCTTTTCTTTTATGCCCAAAAATTCCGTTATGTTTGGGCAGTCGATGTCTGCATCTATCAAACCCACCTTTTTTCCCATCAGGCTCAGCGCATATGCAAGATTAACAGCTACTGTTGTCTTGCCAACACCACCTTTCGCGCTATATACCCCTATTTTATGCTTCACGCCCTGAAACTTCCTCTTAACCGTCTCCCTTTCAGATATCACGTTTGCGAATGATGGATGTACCTTTTTAACGTCTATGTTTTCTGGGTTGTAATTTTCTACCAAATACTCACCATACACGGCTAGGCTATGTTACACTATTTTATACTTTATCATTATATTAATTTATAATATTGGTCTTAAGCCAATTATTGGATTAAACCAAAAAGTCAGTGATAATATGAAAATAAGCGATCTGAAGGCAGGTGCATCAAATGTCACTATAGATGCAGTTGTCGTAGAAAAAGAGGATTCAAGAGAAGTTGTGACAAAATATGGAAAAAAGCTTACAGTGGCCCATGTTGTGCTGAAAGATGATACTGGAAGCATAGGCATGTCGCTATGGGGAGATGACATAGATAAGGTAGATGTTGGGGACAAGGTAAGGATAACAAACGGATATGTGAGCGAATTCAGGGGAACGCCGCAGATGTCAACCGGAAAATATGGTAAGCTTGAAGTAATAGAAAAAGGTGCTGGGGGAAAGGAATCATCAGAAGGCGACGAGCCGGAAGATGATGAAGGAGGAGGTCTAGAAGAAGACCAGATGTAAATAGCGCAGGTTCAAAAATCCACGCTTATTTCCTCGCCTATCTTTGGCGCTTGGGCATCGAAGCCCTCTATTTTTAATGTTTCTGCAAACGTTTGGGCAGCGTCGCTGTCTCCGTGCACGCATATGACCTTTTCTGGGTTGCTGCCCTTCACGTACTGGTGCAGGTCTTCGCTGTCGGCATGCGCGGAGAAATCGTAAAACGTAAAAGGAGTTTTCACTGCAAATTTCCTACCGTCTATCAGGATGGGCTTGCCCTCAAGAAGCCTCCTCCCGTTTGTTCCTTCTACTTGATAACCAGTAAGGAATATTTTTGAATTCTTGTTAAGTCTTTCTATGTAGTAAAGAACGGGGCCGCCATTCAGCATGCCGGCGGTTGTAACTATTATCGAACTTTGCTGCAGCGCCAAGTTTCTGCTTTTTGTGCTGTCTATCCATTGTATATTTTTCATTGCCGAAACCAAAATATTTTTGTTCTTGGAGAATTTTGGATATCTCAAAACAATGTCCGTAGCAGCTTTGGCCATGCCATCTATGAATGTGTTATCTATGAGATTGTTTTTATACAAGATAGAAACTATTTCTTGCGCTCTTCCAACAGCGAAACTGGGAATGAGCGCTATACCGCCGCTTTCAACCGTGGCTTTAACATCTTCAACAAACTGTTCGATGAGCTTCTCCCTGTCAGGATGCTTCCTGGTGGCGTATGTGGACTCTATTATGAGTGTGTCGCTTTCGACTATTTCCGCACTACCTTGAAGAAATTGCGGATGCAGCTTGAAATCTCCAGTATATACTATACGCCTGCCAGAATTTGCGTTTTCGAGCAGGGTTACTGCGCTTCCTGCAATATGCCCCGCATCATAAAAGGTTATGTTTTTGTTGTCGAATTCTATCTGCTGGCCATAGTCATAGGCTGCGTACTTGTTGATGAAAGAGAACACCTGCCGCTTTGTATATTTCGCTTTTGTATGCAATTTGCGGCTCAATTGTAGCGAATCCTCTATGAGCAACCTGCTTAAATCTTGAGTTGGGGGCGTTCCAAACGTTACGGGAAGAGCGTAGTTGTACAAAATAGGTATAGATCCGCAGTGATCAAGATGCGCATGACTCAGTATAATTGCCGCGACTTTGCCCGGATTAAGAGGATATTCCTGCTTGCTGTTTACTTTTAGTCCATAATCGAGCATTATGTTTTTGTCTCCTTTGAGCAGTATTGCCGAACGCCCGACTTCCGAGGCGCCGCCAAGAAATTGTATTTTCAATACACCACTGCATTCTGCGTGCAGCACACGGGACGTTGATGCGCGCCGATAGCTATTGCACTGCTATTGAAAAACCTGTAATTTCATCTTTATATACTTTTGTTTGCTTGCCTGCGCCGGCTCCACAAACACATGCGCGTTGCAAATATGCAATGGATTGCGAAATAAAGCGAATTGCGTTGCAAATGCTGCGTGGCAATTTCAAAACTAGAAAGCATTTTAAATTTAGCCCGTGTATGTTTTAATGATGAAATGGCAACCGACTCTAGCATTACTTTTATGGACCTTGCTTGCCTCCTTAAGATAACGCCCGACACAGTGCTAGAGAAGTTGGGAGGGCTCATAAATGCAAGCTACTTCGATGCCGTAAACATGGCAGGCACGCTAAAGCAGAAAGGGCTCATAGATTTCACTTCAAACTATTCGGAGCCGAGCAAGATAGTGCTTACCGATGCTGGCAAAAAGGTAATAGAGGAGGCTGAAGCAAAAAGCAAGGAGCCTTTCGATGCGCTTGACAGCGAAGTACTTAAACAGCTTGCTGGCGGGAAAAGGCTTCCGCTGGAGCTTGCTGCATCGCTCAATATCGGCGCTTCAGTGCTTGCGCTAAGGATTTACAAGCTCTACAAGCAAGGTTATGTGATCTACGAGCTCAAGAACGGTGGCGCAGAAATAATGCTGACAGAAAGCGGATTCCTGAAGATAAAGGAGATACAGCCATCGCAGGCGCAAAATGTGTCTAAAACCGAGGGAGGTAAAGTTAATGAAACAGCAGTAAGCAAGCAGGATATTGACGAGCAAGTTATACATGCAATCAACGAGCAGAAAAAAACAATCAAAACGGAGCGGAAGGCGCAGATAATTGCAACAATTGTGCTTATTCTAATCCTGCTTTACGTTCTTTATATTAAAGGAATAATATGATGATGTGGTTGCAATGGGGCTAGTAGATTATATGGAAGCCGCCAGGCTATTAAACAAATATGGAATAAACACGATAGAAAGCAAGTACGTAAAGAGTGCGGCCGAGGCGGTGAAGTTTGCGGGGAACGAGCAGATAGTTATGAAGGTGCTTTCTGAAAAAGCTTTGCATAAGACGAAAGCGGGAGTGGTAAAGTTGGGCCTCAGCGGCGAAAAGCAGATTACAGATGCATTCAACGAGCTGTATAGAAAAGCGGCTGAATTGAAACCTTATAGCATAATTGTGCAGAAAATGGCAAAGCCCGGAAACGAGATAATAATCGGAGGTAGGGAAGACCCGCAGTTTGGAAAGATAATAATGATTGGCATTGGAGGGATATATGTTGAAGCGTTCAAGGATGTTGCCATAAGAATATGCCCAATAAAGAGGTATGATGCAAATGAAATGCTCAACCAGCTCAAGTCAAAGCAGATTGTTACGCAGAATGGCAAGGCGACTGAAATGGTTGTGAACCTGCTGTTGAAGGTAGACAAGCTCCTGACTGAAAACAGCATAAGCGAGCTTGACCTAAACCCAGTGATAGTCAGGGAAAGTGACTATTCTGTGGTTGACATAAGGATGTTGAAGTGATAATTATGAAGCAAACCGAAAGGACCAAGGATATAGATTTGACTCCTCTGCTTAACCCGAAAAGCGTCGCGGTTATAGGCGCTTCGAGGGATCCGGACAAAGTGGGGCACGTCATATTGCAGAACTACATCGATGCGGGCTATTCTGGAAAGCTGTTTCCAGTGAACAATAAAACAGACACTATACTTGGACTCAGAACCTACAAGAGTATACTTGACATAAAAGAAAAGGTGGATCTTGCGGTTATTGCGCTTCCGGCGCCAATAGTGCCGCAGATACTTGAGGAATGCGGCAAGGCGGGTGTGAAGAGCGCGGTAGTGGTAAGCGGTGGCTTTGCGGAAGTTGGCAATGTAGATCTGCAGAACAGGATAGTAGAGATAGCGAAAAAGTATAGGATAGCAATGCTCGGGCCTAACTGTCTTGGCGTGATGGATCCAAGGACAAGAATTGACACCCTTTTCCTGCCTACATACAAGCTGAACAGACCGAAGGTCGGCGGCGTTAGCTTCGTGTCGCAGAGCGGTGCAGTGGGCAGCACGATACTTGACCTTATTTCGAAGGAGGGGTTTGGGCTCGCAAAATTCATATCGTACGGCAATGCTGCGTATATAGACGAGGTAGACATACTTAACTACCTTATGAAGGACAAAGACACAAAAGTAATAGTCATGTATATCGAGGGAATAAATCGCGGAAAGGAATTTATAGAGGTAGCAAAAAAAGTGACGAAAATCAAACCTATAATTGTGATAAAGGCTGGGGCCACAGAGATGGGCGCAGCTGCTGCGCATTCGCATACTGCGGCATTAGCCGGAAACCATGAGGTCTATGAAGCTGCATTCAGGCAGTTTGGCTTTAGCATAGCAAAAGATCTGAGCGAACTCCTTTACTACGCAAAGATATTTGATTCGGAAAACCTTCCTGAAGGCAACAGGGTTGCAATAATAACCAATGGAGGCGGCACTGGGGTACTAACTACCGACGCAGTGTACGAAAGCGGACTCACGCTTACACAGTTGAGCGACGAGACAAAGAATGAGTTGAAGAAGTACATGCCGCCAATTGTAAACATAAGGCTGCCGCTCGATCTGGCAGGAGATGCTGACAAAGAAAGATTTGAGAAAGCGGTCGACATAGTTTCAAAGGATCCTAATGTAGATATGCTAATCGTAATAACGCTATTCCAGACACCTGGAGCTGATTCATCTGTAGCTGCAGCACTGATACACAAAAAAGAAAATATGGAAAAACCGATGATAGTGATAAGCCCTGGAGGAGACTATACACAGATGCAGAAAATCATGATGGAGAGCGGAGGGCTGCCGGTATACGATTCACCAATGGCAGCAACCAAATCGCTTTACGAGCTCTATAGGTATGCACAATACAAGAAAAACGCATAACGCACTACAGAAGCAGTTCTGATGCCTGTTTAAGTATCTTTTCTTTGCCTCCGTCACTGCTTAGTATCTCAAACATTTCTACCGGATTCACTTTGAGATTGTAATTGCTCTGCTTCAGGCTTTCGAGCAGCAGGCTTATGCCGTAATCTTTTATGGACATGTTCTCATATTCCTTTTTCCTAAGCTCCTCTATGCTGACCAGCGCATCTTCTTCGCTAACGCCTGACCGGCTTATTTCGACAAACATTTCGTTTTCGTGTTTTTTTGCAAGCTCGGCAAGGTTTATGTCAGATAGTTTTTGTCCGCGAGATAGGGTGCCATCTAGAGACACTTTCACTATAGGTTTTGTTCCGCCGGCCTCTACCCGAACTGAATCAAGCTTTCTCTCAAGCTCGTATACTATGTCCTCGTTTTTCTTTCCAGTAACCTTAATATTTATTACCTTGAACGGCCGCGTGCTTATGCTCACAAACTCGTATTTTGTTGATTTTGTATCAAACAGGTAAAATCCTTTTGCCTCGGTTTCTTCATCCTTGAGCTGCGTAAGCACGGTGCTGCCAGGAATAAGGAACGGCTTGCCATGCACACTCCCTTCTATCCTGTTGTGAATGTGACCGCATACGTAAAGATCGAAACCATTTGGCAACTCGTCAAGGTGCAAGAAATCGCTGCTGAATGGCAAAAATTCATAGATTGATTGATGAAACACGAATATGTTAAACATGCCAGCGATAGGTTGCGGGTTGACAGAACGAAGCGCCGATCTGACCAATTCTTCTGAAACGCCGCCAAGACCGGATACTGAAACGCGCTCGCCATCTTTTTCTATTACTACCGTTGAGTCATCCGCATCCACAAGAAGACCTGCCAAGTTCAGCAAGTCCACTGGATTCTCAGCCCCCTGCGCCCTTCTTTCGTGGGTGCCTGATATTGCTACTACAGGAATATGCGAATACAGCTGCTTTGCCCCGGTATAATCAACCACTTTGGCCTTCCACTCCCTTTTGGACAAATCGCGGAATAGATTTATTCCCTGTGCGAGCACCTCGGGCTTTGGCGCCCTGTTGTCAAAAATATCTCCTGGTATAAGTAGCATGTCAGCCATATCTGCAGCCTTGAGCAATGCTGCCTGAGCCTGATTGTATGCGTCCTCAGCAAATTTCTCAAAACCTATATGAAAGTCTGATACTATGGCGATTTTCACTTGATCAACCCGTTTGGATCGTGGAAACTATTTTCCCTCAAACTTCTCCCTTACTTTATCTGCTATTATCTTAGTTATTTTGTCTATGTTTTTTGTGTTTGGACCATAGCCGCCAGCTGCAGCCGGATGACCGCCGCCGGTGCCATCCATCAGGTATGCAACATCGTGCATTACCTTCCCAAGGTGTATGCCGAATCTCCTGTCAAGCGGCTCCCTGAGCCTAACAGATATCGATACTTTTTCCTCGTTGACTTCCCAAAACATGGAGAAATCGGCACCAAGCTTTATTGCGTAGTCTGCGGCAATATTCGCATGGAGGCTGGCTTTACCATAAATCATTATGTAGTTGCCAGCTAGCTCAACGCGAGAGTTGTAAAGTGTATTGATTATAGAAAGCCTGTTCTGTATTGGTATGCGCTCGTGGAAGAACTCGTTTACCGTTGCGTAATCGATTTTTGCTATGTCAAGTAGCTCGGATATCTGCATAAAGGTCAATGACGTGGCGTTTTGGAATTCTGCAGAATCGGAAACTATGCCATTGAGCAGGGCGAGCGCTGAAACCTTACTTAGGCTATGACTAACGTGCTTGAGAAAGGCGTATATTATGCTTGCGGTTGAATTGTATGATTCATCGTCGAATATCTTTGCCCCGCCAAGCTGCTCGTCATTGAATAGGAGATGGTGATCTATGAAAAGCTTTTCGTATTTTGGATCGTTTATGAGTGGCTCAAACCTACCCAAGTGTTCACTTCTGTTTGTATCCAAAACAATAATACCATCAATATCTTCAGGTAACACATTAGTTATTTCGCTGCTGTATTCAATCTCCTTCAGCATGCGCCGTGCGTTTGAGGTGATGAAGTCAGGCGTTACTATGACGGATTGTGATAGGTATTCGCTAAGCGCCACTGCGGAGCCTATGCTGTCTCTGTCACCCATAGAATGAAAGGTTATAACCATCTTCTTGTGCTTATATGACTGCAAAACGTCACACAATGTATCGAAATTGATCTGTTCATACATCGGCTCACTTCGCGCCTGACAATTTGTTTATCTCGTCTCTAAGCTGCTTCTCTTTGAGTTTCAGTTCATTTATCTGTTTTTCTAGAGAATGCAGGCGTATGTCAACCGTCTCGGTTTTTTCTGATATGTCGGCCGCTGCCTTGTCCTTTGTCGTTTCGACCGTTATTCCCCCTATGGTAAAGTATACCTTCCCGGTGGCTTTTTTCACCTCATCCGCTGCTGTGCTCAGCTCTATTTTCCTCGCGTTCAGTTGTTCGGTCTGAAGCATTGCAGTTCTAAGCTGCTGCTGCACGTTTTGGTAATCGCGCAGTATCCTTTCGATATCCTCTGGTTTTTGATTGTTGTTTTCCATTTAATCATCTATAGCATCAATCTGTTCGACATGCACTTCGCCGTCGCCCTTGACAAGCTGCTTCAGAAAATTTTCAATGCCGAATTTCATGAGCTTCGTCTGGTACCGCGACAAAAATACCTTCCTTCCGGCAGCATCCTTTATTATTGCTGCACCACTGTCGTCTATCGTGACGTAAATTGTCTCTTTTGAATCCCATATCTTATAGTACTTTGGCATTGTCGACACACTCTATTTCAACAGTATGCTCTACCCTATCTGATATTACAGCATCTTTGTCATATATAAAGAAAGTTATCTTCATCTTGTAAGTATTCGGGTATACATTACTTTGCGAAAATACCTTTATTCGCTTGTCTACGCTATGCTTATCCCATACTATCCCAACAGTGGATTTTGCGGTTTTTATTTGCTGGTCCGGGGCAAATGAAAGCGGTGGCTCTATGTCAAATATGCCTTCTACCCAGAATGGGCCAGAATCTGTTGTAGAAACGTTTAGTATAATATCGTTGCTGCCAGTCCTAAATGCCTTTATTTTTTCTGGCTCTGCGCGGCTGTGGACAGTTATTGGCATTGAATTACCCTGCAGTTTTATTTTGCCTGCACATCTATAAATATTTATAGCAAGAACTGGAGACGTATGATTTTTCAGAAACTAAAGCATGCGCAAGATTTATAGTATTTAAAAACATATATCAATTAGCCAGTTTTAAACCGTGGTGTTTTTAATGCCATTAAATGAGGCAGAATTGATAGAGAAAGAGATAGTATTCAGAAATATGAGAATAACTGAAGAGGTATTCGAAACAAAAAGAGCGATGTCCAGGTGGCTTGCGTTGACGCTTGGGGTTATAAATCCCGGAGAGTCAAGGCAAAGTGCCGTGGCAGTTCTAGATGCACTTTTATATTTCCATTTCATTAAAAACAGCGAACCCTCAGTCGACGACCTGAGTGATTACATAAGCAAGAATTGGGAGGCGATCAACGAAAAGACACTTAGGTATCACTTGCTCAGGATGAAAAAAATAGGCATAATAGAGAACAGCAGAGGGAGATTTTACCTGAAATCACCAAGCGAAGGTGATAAGTTCAATCCGTATTCTTGGGCAGTAAGCATTTTTGACAGCGACTATAGGCAAGTAGTAGACAAAATAGGAAAGGTGCTTTCTGAACTCAAAAACAAGGCGTAATTGCATATGGATAAGTGGAATGCGGCAATAATTATTGCTTTTGCCATAGCTATAGTGCTCATAGCTTATTCTTTCTATATCAGACAAAGCTATCAAAGCGCAGAAATATTCGTATCTATGCCCAAGAACATAAGCGGCATCTACCCGTACCAGAAGATTGTAATACCAATTGTAATAAGGAATATAGGAAACAGTGAAATAAGCGGTGTAGGTATAAGCCTTGACATTAATGGCAATTTGAACTATACTTATGTAGTTACATTGCCGCCATCAAAACAGACTACCATATACTACAACTTTACCCCCACGGTATCAAAAACATATAATATTTCTGTGATTGCAGACCAAGGAGGCATGTATAACATAAAAAACAGGATGGAATCAAAAAATGAAACAACCGTTTATGTGGCCAGCGCGGCTGGGTTCGAACCGTTCTTGCACATACCTCTTGCAAATGCAAATAGATATGGATATTACAAACTCACCAATGGCGGGCTTATCTCTGCCGACTATGTGTACAACAAATATGGATTGAGCCAGTTTGATTTTTTTGGCAACAGCATTTTTGGTAGTTTTATGTTACCTTTCTTCAATATCACAATAAACTACATAAACAATGTGTCAGCATCGTTTGCAACTTACAAAAACAACACATATGCGCTTTCGATATGGATAAATGGCTACATAAATGAAACAACTTTTGATACATACTTGCAAGGAAAAGGTATAGCTGTAAGAAATATAACCATAGACGGAAACACTGTTTCGGAAGCTAATTATACAGGTAATGTAAGTGTATGCGACTGGTACAACAAAGGATGGACAGAGATTATATTGGCAAGAAACCTCTCTTGCATTGATATGATAAGCAACAATGCTGGCGAGTATAAGGTAGGCAGCATACAATTTATTAACCAGAGCTTAGTTGACATCCGTAGCGATCTCAATTCCAGCAACATCACCTCGCTCGGATACTTTGGTATTGCTGACCAAAATCAGGCAAGCGCAGGAATAATTGGAAGAAGCGACAGTATGCTTCTGATGCCAACCATTTCGGTAAACAGTAGCGTCAACGAAACGTGCTCTGGAATAATAAATGTGCTTGGCAACAGGTCATTTTGTAGTACATACATCTCTCCCACCAACGGTTCGATATCGGGATTGTCCTTAATTAGGACGACAGGAGAAGTAGGAAATCGCAACCTGAGCGTATTTTCGCTGGTTAACACAAGTAAGATTGATTATATTCCGCAGCTGGCAGCGGCTCTGATAGAAAAATTAAATTACTCCGGAAGCTACACTTCCTTCAAATCAATATATACAAACACTTGCAAGTTCAGCTCGGCTTTGGCTTGTGACGGAATTGCATTCAACAATGGAACAGCCACATTGCGTGTTGAAAACATACTTAACAAGACCATGAGAATAAACAGCATTGCATGCTACGTTTTTGGAAATTATACTGCATCGAAAATAAATGAGACATTAACGCCTAATTCTATGGCATATGAAAATGTCACGTGTTATCAGAATGGTAAGCCCATGTCAGGGATTTATCTTTCTCTTCTTAGGTTCAACCTCATACTCAACTATTCAGTTGCAAACAAGACATCTGCGGTTACTGGCAACGCAACGGTAAGCATATTTGGAAACCAGTAAGATTTGCGGTAATATTCCAAATGTGCTTTCTACTTTATAATAATCAGACCTGGTAAACAACACTAAAAATAAATATAAGCTGGCACTAGGATTATTTGTGCCTACGTGATGATTCTGGAGGACGTATATTCGCTGTTTATAGAAAGATACAAGGAGTATACAGATATACAGAAGGCTGCGTTTGAAGCGATTGAAAAAGGCAAAAATGTATTGATAATAGCACAAACTGGAAGCGGAAAAACTGAAGCTGCAATGCTGCCAATAATCAGTGACATTAAAAAATCAAACCCAAAAGGGGTATATGCTTTGTATATAACCCCGCTGAGGGCCCTTAATAGGGACCTACTAGAAAGATTAAACTGGTTATGCAGCAGACTTTCGGTAAGCATAGAAGTCAGGCATGGAGACACGCCGGCAAGCGAAAGGAAAAAACAAGCACTAGATGCACCACAGATAATGATAACAACTCCCGAAACGCTGCAGAACCTTCTTATAAACAAGAGTATGCGTGAACACCTGAAGAACGTACGCTATGTTGTTGTAGACGAACTTCACGAGCTTTATTCAGCAAAAAGAGGAGCCCAGCTTTCTGTGGCTCTCGAAAGACTAAAGGAGATAAGTGGCAATTTTAAAAGAATAGGTATAAGCGCTACGGTTGGGGACGAAAACAGCGTAGCTAGATACTTGTTTGGAGAGCTTGAATATGTGATTGCTAAGATAGGAACAACCAGAAGGGCTGATATAAGTGTGGAAATGCCACGCCAGCCAAAAAAAGAATATGATATACTGGTCAAAACTTTCGGGCTTGATAAGGAGGCTGTGGCAAGAATAGGAAGAATAGCAGAGTTGATAAAGGAGTCAAATGCTGTAATAGTCTTTGTAAACACGAGGCAGGTCGTGGAATCGCTTGGCAACAAGCTTATATTTTTGGATTCACACGAACCGTTTGGATCTGTTGGCGTACATCACAGTTCGCTAGACAAAGAAGAGAGGATAAGGATTGAAGGGCAATTCAAAAAAGGGGAAATAAAAGCTATAGTATCGACAAGCTCGCTTGAGCTTGGGATAGACATAGGAGCGGTGGATTTGGTAATACAGTACGGCTCGCCAAGGCAAGTGACGAGATTCATACAAAGAGTCGGCAGGAGCGGGCACAGGCTTGATAAGCATTCCAAAGGGGTGATAATTGCCTCCTCGACAATGGATGCTGCCGAATCGGTTGCCATATGCGAGCTCGCAAAGAAGGGAGAGCTAGAAAAAAGAGGGCAAGAGTATCTTGCTTATGATGTTCTCATGAACCAGATAGTGGCAATGACGCTGGAATACGGAAAGCTGCTCTTCGATGATTTGTTTAGAATTGTAAGCAGGGCCTCGGCATACTCGCACATGACACGCCAAGAACTTATTAGGGTTCTTGAATTTGGAAACGAACACAAGATCATAAAATACGACGGAAGAAACATTGCATTTGGAGGAAGAACAAGAAGGTATTTTTTTGAACATATATCAGTTCTTCCAGACACAACCAGATTTTATGTAAAAAACGTTTCGGATGGTAGAATTATATCAACGCTTGATGACAAATTCGTATCAAATAACATAGAAGAGGGCACAACTTTCATAACAAAAGGTATGCCGTGGAATGTAGTCAATATTGATGGGGACACAATATATGTTGAGCCTACAAACAGCATAGACGCTGCAATCCCTGATTGGGAGGGGGAAGACATACCGGTTTCTAGGATAGTCGCGCATAACGCATTCGCGCTGATAAAAAATGGCAGGCTAAACGACAGTAACATTGCTGATTCAAATGTCGTAGAAGCGATAGCCGCAGCATCTAAAGAGATAGGCGATTTTGAAACCCAGCTACTGATCGAAGAGCTTGACGAATTTATAGTAATATACGCACCAATGGGCAAACAGGCGAATGATTTCTTTAGTATGGTAATGGCAAACATAATAGGTATATTTTCAAAAAATAAGGTAAGGATAAAATCAACGCCTTACGGGATTATAATAAGGAAGGAGGACATTCGCGCAGATGTGCCAATTGAGAAACTTATTGATATCTTTAAGGTAATAAATTTGGATACAGTATTTACCGAGACAGAGTTTATATCAAAGTCGGAACTGTTCAGATATAGGTTCGTTCAAGTTGCAAAGCTTTTTGGGATAATAGAAAAGCGCGCAATAGTTACGAAGGACATAGCTGACAAGCTGATAAGATTTTACCGCAACAGCATAGTATACGATGAAACGGTTAGAGACCTGAAAAAGAATTATCTTGACATAGAAGCGTTGCACGAGCTCCAGGAAGATCTTAGGAAATCAAGAAAAACTGTCAGCGTGTTCAGATGGGGTGCCAACGGCACAGTAGTTGCTAGGGATTTGGTACGCGCTGTATATCATTTTGCTGAACTCGTCTCGCCAGACTATTTGAATGCAGACGAAATAAAAGATTTCAAGAAAGAGGTAGTGGAAAAACATGCGGAATTCATATGCACCTTTTGCGGATTTGTGTTTTCAAGAAAGATAGGGGAGATAGGGGAGCGCGAGAAGATAAAATGTGAGGTATGCGGCAGTACAATGGTTGCGCTGCACGAAAAAGCGGATGAAAAGGGGATAATAGAAAAAATCAGAAAGGGAAGCAAGCTGAAGCCTTCTGAAAGAAGTGTATATTCAGAAATGATGTCATCGGCAGACCTTATAGCTTTCTACGGCCTGCGGGCGGTAATTTCTTTGACTACATACGGCATAGGGATCAGGACAGCGGCGAGGATTTTGAATATGATGAGAAAGGACTTTGATCTATTCATATCCGACGTGTTAAATGCACAAAAACAGTTCATAAAAACAAGAAGGTATTGGAAGTAGCTATTCGACGCGCTGCGCATCAACGACAACAGAGCCGCTGTCGAGCTTCATGACTCTGACACCTTTTGAAGCCCTGCCAGATATTCTCACTGAGCTTGCCGGAAACATTATGCTTGAGCCGTTTGAGCTGAAAACAATCACCTTGCTTTCCGGCACTACAGATATGGACTTTGCCACATTGCCCGTCTTTTCTGACCTCTTTATGTTTATTGTGCCGCTGCCGCCCCTGCGCTGCAGGCGGTACGCCTCGATCTTGGTAAGTTTGCCAAATCCTTTTTCTGTCATAGCGAAGATATAGTCATTATCATTCGCCACTATTATATCCTCCGCCATATCATCCTTTAGTTTTATGCCTCTTATGCCAGCGGCACCTCTTCCGGATTCGCGCAGACTTGCCTCGTTGAATTTTATCGCCTTGCCGTTCTTTGTGGATATGAATATGTATTTTGCCTTGGAATAGCTTATTACCGATGCAAGCTCGTCGCCTTCATTGAGTTTTATGGCTTTTATGCCAGAGCTTCTAGGATTCGAGAAGCGGGTTGCTGCGACTTTCTTTACTATGCCATGCTTTGTGAGGAACAGTATTTTTGAATTTGTGAAATCCCTTATGCTTATCATGGCTATTATCTTTTCGTCGGAGTCAAGATTTAGCAGATTTACAATTGATCTGCCTTCGGCGTACCTGCCAGCTTCGGGTATATTGTAAGCCTTCAGCCAGTATACCATTCCCTTGTTCGAGAAGCATAGTATGTAATCTTTGGTCATGCATTGCAATGTCTGTTTCACGTAGTCGCCCTCCTTAAGATTTATGGCTATGACGCCCTTGCCTCCCCTTCCCTGCTCCTTGAACTCGTTCATGCTCATTCTTTTAATGTATCCTGAATTCGTAAGTGTTATTGCGATTTTCTCGTCTATTATGGCATCTTCATCTTTTATCTCGGTTGATTCGCTGCTGTATATAATCTCTGTCCTTCTTTTCTTGCCGTACTTATCTTTTATCTCCTTTGTTTCCTCTTTTATTATGCTGTCTATTTTCGCTGGATCGGATAGTATTGACTTAAGATAGTCTATCTGCTGCTGAAGTGCATTGCTCTCTGCCACAAGGGATTTGTATTCAAGAGAGGTAAGCTTGCCAAGTTTCATCTCCAATATTGCTGCCGCCTGCTTCTCGGAAAGGGCGTATTTAGATGTTAGTCTTGCCTTGGCTTCTTGTGTGTCACTGCTCTCTTTTATGTCCTTGACCACGTTTTCTATTTGGGTGGATGCTATTATGAGCCCGTCGGTTATGTGTTTCTTTTCCGTTGCAACGTCCAAGTCAAATTGGCTACGCTTTTTTATAATCAGCCTCCTGTAGTCTATGAATATGTTCAGCAGCTGCATAAGATTGAAGCTTTTCAGTTTTTTGTCTTGTATGGCAAGACTTATTATCGGAATTGTTATTTCTAGCTGCGTGTACTTGTATAGAGATTTTATTATCTGCTCGCCGTCTATGTCCTTTCTTAGCTCTATGCTTATCTTTATTCCGGACTTGTCGCTTTCATCGCGCACATCGGTTATGCCTATGATACGCTTATCCTTAACTAGATTTATTATCTCCCGAACAGTTCTCGCTTTGTTGGTCCCGTAAGGCACCGAAGTTATTTCTATTTTGTGCTCCGCGTTTATGTAATTGGCTTGCGCCCTCAGCGTTACATGCCCTCTGCCGTACCTATATCCATTGTATGTGTCTTCGGATACTATTGCAATGCCACTGGTTGGAAAATCTGGCCCTTTTATTATTTTAGATATGTCATCAAAAGTTGCCTCTTTGTGATCTATCAGATATATTATTGAATCACATACTTCCGCAAGATTATGTGGTGGAATGCTAGTTGCAACGCCTACCGCTATGCCAGATGCTCCATTCACGAGAAGATTTGGTATTTTGGCGGGTAAGACCTCCGGCTCCTTTTCTGTGTTGTCGAAGTTAGGAATCATTTCAACAGTTTGCTTCTCTATATCTTCGAGCATTTCCTCTGCGATTTTGGTTAACCTTACTTCAGTATATCGCATTGCGGCTGGCGGATCGCCATCAATAGATCCAAAATTGCCTTGACCTTCAACGAACATGTGATTTGATGAAAAGTCCTGGGCCATGCGAACCAGGGCATTGTATATTGAGAGATCGCCATGTGGATGGAACTTACCTATGACTTCTCCAACCACTCTTGCGCTTTTTTTGGTCGGCTGCTCGTGGGTGTTGTTTATCTTGTACATTGCGTAAAGTATTCTGCGCTGCACTGGTTTTAGCCCGTCCCTCACGTCTGGAATAGCACGCCCTATTATAACACTCATGGCATAGTCTAGGTAACTGGATTGAAGCTCGTTTTCAAGATAAGTATCCTTTATGTTGCCCATCACACCACTCATATGTCTAGATAGCTCACTTCTCCAGAATGCTCTTCCAAGAATTTCCTTCGTTGCGCTACATCGATCCCCATCAGGATTGAAAACAGCGTGTTTGCCCTTTCAGCATCTTTGATACTTACCCTCCTCAATATGCGTTTTTCCGGATCCATAGTAGTTTCCCACAACTGCTCTGGATTCATTTCGCCCAGACCCTTATACCTCTGCACATTGGCTTTGCCGTCAAGCTCGCCCAGCTTCTTTGCGAGCTCATCATCGCTGTAGCAGTAGAACACCTCCTTGCCTCTTGAAACTTTGTAAAGCGGCGGTTGGGCTATATAGACATAGCCTTTTTCTATTATGGGCCTCAAAAACCTATAAAAGAAAGTGAGTATTAGCGTTTGTATGTGGCTGCCGTCCACATCTGCATCGCTCATTATTATTATCTTGTTGTAGCGTATGTTGTTTATATTGAAGGAATCTTTTATACCTACCCCAAGCGCTGATATTATCGTCCTGAGCTCTATGTTGTTGAATATCCTTTCGTCGCCTGCCTTCTCAACGTTGAGTATCTTGCCCCTAAGCGGCAAAATTGCCTGAAACTTCTTGTCCCTTCCTTGCTTGCTGGATCCGCCTGCGCTCTCCCCTTCGACTATGAAGAGCTCGGCCTTGTCAGGATCAGCGATTATGCAATCTGCCAGCTTACCCGGCAGTATCATATTATCGAATGCATTTCTCTTTCTTGCTAGGTCACGCGCCTTTCTTGCACTCTCCCTTGCAATGGCGGCACTTGTTATTTTATTTATAATGTTTTTTGCATCTTGCGGATGCTCTTCCAGGTACCTGGACATGTTGCTGTATACGCCAGTTTCTACTATGTTTTTTATCTTTGTGTTTCCGAGCTTTTCCTTCGTTTGCCCTTCAAACTCGGGGTTTTGCATTAGAACGCTAACTATTGCAACGAGGCCCTCCCTTATATCATCGCCAGTTATCTTTATGTCTTGCTTGCCTTTTTCCACGTTTTTGGAGTAGTAGTTGACCAAAGCTCTTGACAATCCTGACCTGAATCCTATCACGTGCGTGCCTCCTTCCTCTGTTTTTATGTTATTCACGAAGGATTCTATAAGTTCGTCATAAGAATCGTTATACTGTAGCGCTATGTTGAGCATTATAGTGTCTTCTTTCCACTGAAATATTATTGGGTTGGTTATCGAATTTTTGCCGTTGGAGATATAGTCTATAAAATCCTTGATACCGTTTTCAGAATAAAATTCGATATCATCCTTTTCCATGCCTCTTTCGTCTATAAACCTGAGTCTAAGCCTTGGATTGAGAAAACTCACATATCTAAGCCGTTCCTTTATGAACCCTGAATCAAAATGGAGATTACCGAAGATTTCAGGATCTGGCATAAATGTCACTTCGGTGCCGTGCTCCTCCGTATCACCGATTATTTCAAGCTGGGACACTGGTTGCCCCCTGCTGAACTGCTGACGGTATATGTGGCCGTTCTTTTTGACAGTGACCACAGTAAATTCTGAAAGAGCATTTACTACTGTGAGCCCAACACCATGCAATCCGCCAGAAACTTTGTATATTTTGTCGCTGAATTTGGCACCAGAATGAAGCGATGTCATGACCACTTCCAATGCGGGCCTGTTTTCCTTTGGGATTATGTCAACAGGAATTCCTCTGCCGTTGTCTATAACTGTTGCGACATCGTTATCGTTGTTCTTGCTAAGTTTCACAACTATGCTGTTGCAATAACCTGCCAGTGCCTCATCTATCGCATTATCTATTACTTCGTAAAGCAGATGCAAAAAGCCGGAGCTGCCTGTTGAACCGATATACATTGCTGGCCTTTTCCTCACACCCATCGGACCGGAAAGGACCATTATGTCCTTTGCTGAGTAATCGTTATCGCTAGCGGCTGGACTGGCATCCATAGAATCAACTAGGGTAATTCTTTATCGTCTTTGTTATATACGTGTTTTAAGATTAAAAACCTTGTTATTATAGCAGCATATTTTATTTGTTTTAGATGTTTTTGGCCCAAATTGCAGGTGGGGAAGTTTTTGTATATTTTGCCGTCCAATTTAATAGGGTGATTTCGTGGAAAGGAAAAAAGTCATTATTATTGGCGCCGCTGGAAGGGATTTTCACATATTTAATACACTATTTAGAGACGATCCGAATTATGAGGTTGTTGCGTTCACCGCAAGTCAAATTCCTTTCATCTCCGATAGGAAATACCCAAGTGAACTCAGCGGAAAGCAGTATCCGAACGGTATACAGATCTATGACGAGAGCATGCTTGGCGAGCTGATAAGGACAATGCATGCTGATATTTGCATACAGGCTTATAGTGACCTGCCATATAATGAGGTTATGCACAAGGCCAGCATAGCTAACGCAAACGGAGCCGACTTCTGGCTTGTTGCTCCTGAAAGATCTATGCTGAAGAGTACAAAACCGGTAATTGCAGTGTGTGCTGTAAGGACAGGCAGCGGAAAAAGCCAAACATCAAGGTATGTTGCAAAAATAATAAAAGATGCGGGCAAAAAACCAGTAGTGATAAGGCATCCTATGCCGTATGGCAATCTTAAGGAGCAGATAGTAGAAAGATTCGCGACGTTGAAGGACCTTGAAAAGTATAAGACAACAATAGAAGAAAGGGAGGATTACGAACCGCACCTCAAGAACAAGACAATAGTATATGCGGGTGTTGACTATGCTAAGATACTTGAAAAGGCAGAACAGGAAGCGGACATTATAATATGGGACGGGGGCAACAATGACGCCTCTTTTATAAAGCCCGACCTGCTTATCACGGTTGCAGATCCCCTCAGGGTGGGCAACGAACTTACGTATTATCCTGGTGAAACGGTGGCTAGGATGGCCAATTTGCTGCTGATAAACAAGGCGAACTCAGCTACAAAGCAGCAGATAGACGAGCTTATAGAAAATCTCAAAAAGTTGAACAGCACAGCGAAAATCGTCCTGGGCAATTCAGTAATACATGCAGAAAACGGAGGGAGCATAAAAGGAAAAAGGGTGCTCGTGATAGAGGATGGCCCAACCGTAACGCACGGAGGCATGCCATATGGTGCGGCATATGTCGCCGCCAAACAATACGGTGCAGCTGAAATAGTGGATCCAAGGAAGTACGCAGTAGGAAGCATAAAAGCAGCATATGCAAAATATACACATCTCAAAGAGGTGCTACCAGCTATGGGGTATAGCGCAAAGCAGATTGCAGAGCTCAATGCAACGATAAACAATGCAGACTGCGACATTGTCCTTTCGGCAACCCCTACAGATCTTAAGCATATACTCAATATAAACAAGCCGCTGCTTCATGTAAGCTACGAGCTTGAAGAGATAGGCGATGAAATCAAAAAAGCAGTGCTAAAGATAGTAAACAAAGGTTAATGCCGCAACGCTCGCATTGCGGTATATTTATTACTTTTGCCCAAAATATATAATGTAGCTTTATGCGCGGGCCTGTAACTCAGTTTGGTCAGAGTGACTGGCTCTTAACCAGTAAGTCAGGGGTTCAAATCCCCTCAGGCCCACATCATGCTTCCTTGTGCTTAGCCAGCTGCAGCAGGTGACCAAATACCTGCAGTGGTTTGCTGGCGAGGCGCGCGCATTGTTTTCTTAAGTACTGAATGTAGTTAATGCGCTGCGACATATACGAGATAAAGTTTACATTATACGGAGAAACGTATTTATATCAGTTTATACATAAATATATTTGCCTAATTCGTGATCAAATGGCTGGTTATAAAAATAAAATGACTAATTCTCATGCTAATCGCAGGTCAGATAAAAGTGTTAAAAAAACGCACAATATAAAGAAGGCTATGCAAACAACCAGAAAAAGCTCAAAAAGAAGCAAAGCACCCAAAATGCTGAAAAATGGAAAACAAAATGCCAAGAAAAATCGTTTGACGGTATTTAGGCGTAAGAAGGAGTTTCATAATAATGCAAAAACGGCACAAAAGAAGCCCTTGCCAAAGGTAAAGGATGTGTTTGCGAGCAACATGGCGGTCATGAGTGATATAGAAAATGCAATAGAAGACAAGAATTTTTCAGAATACGTTTCTAAGAACATTGGGAGGAATACAATAGAGATAATGAAAGAGCTTGCGACGCCCAGAACTGACGATTACATCGCTGACAAACTGTCAATAAAAATAAACGAGGTCAGGAGAATACTTAACATGCTCAATAGTTATGGCATAGCAAGGTACATATCAAACAAAAACAGCAAAGGTTGGCTTATGTTCAAATGGTATATAGATGCTGGAAACCTCAGCAGCGTGAAAGAGGCGCTGATCAAAAAAACATCCGGATTTGATGTCCTTGATACGAACTGCAACGATTTTTTCATATGTAAAAAATGTTTTAACGACCAGAAGCTTGTTTTTTCTTTTGAAACCGCTTCAGAGATGAATTTCAGATGCGAATGCGGGGAGATGCTCACTAGACTGGATCGAAGCGAGGCAGAAGCTCTTCTATCAACAGCAGCAGTAGCTGAAAAAGCAAAACACTAAAAACAAGAACTACTTAATTATAAAGCAGAGCGAGGTAGGGTAGCCTGGAGTGCCCGCTGGGCTCATAACCCAGAGATCGGTGGTTCAAAT
>ERZ1669250.200-NODE-200-length-31745-cov-4.757147_pt1 | contig 31745 bp, 47 predicted proteins | sample MGYA00579295_ERZ1669250 | MGnify/ENA primary metagenome ERZ1669250 (study PRJEB41166, sample SAMN08046056) | hot springs metagenome | biome: hot spring; feature: acid hot spring; material: thermophilic sediment; isolation source: thermophilic sediment from acid...
GATACAGGAAACAATCAGGAAATATTATCCAGGGGCAGACTTTCAATCCTGCATAGTTCATGCTGAAAGGAATTTGCTTTCAAAGGTAAGAGCAGGAGATAAGGATATTATAGGCAGGGAAATGAAAAGGATTATGCATAATCAGAAGAAGAGGCAAGGAAAAGGTTTAACGAGTTCAAAGAATCCCGGAACAATAAATATCCAAAAGCCATTTATAATATGGAAACAAGACTGGACCTTCTCCTGACATATTACAAATATCCTGAACCGGTGAGAAAAGTAATAAGATCAACAAATATGATAGAACGGTTGAACAAAGAAATCAGAAGAAGAATAAAGATAATAGAATCTCTTCTATGTGAAGAATCGGCTAGAAAATATACTGACGATCATCGAGGAAAATAATTATGGACGCTATATGTGAATGAGAATAGAATTTGAATGTTCTGTTATCATATATTATTGTTAATGATTTTTTCTTTATTTTCTTCAACTTTGTTACATTCAATACTTCCGATGCAGTATCCCTCACCGTTCTGTATGTCCCTTTATTGATATCATTTTTATCGAATGTTTTATTCTCAAAACCATAGTCCAGAACTTTCTCTGTTTCTTCTTTGAACTGCATTGCAGTTTCAAAGAGCGATCTGTCATAATGAAGCGTAAGCTTAATGCTCTGAAGATTTATTAGTAAGGCAAAATTATTACAAATGTTTTTCATTGAGATAAGTTCTGTATCTCCTCTCTGAAGGTTAGATTTTTACTGTTTCCCTCAAACTTCTAACTTTTCTATAAAAAATTCATTGATGATTGAATGGTAAAAAGACTATCTGGGGAATATGAATAAGGATCTCTAAAAACCCATCAATAAAGTTAAAATTTTGATTATCATTTAAAATTATCATGAAAGCACTGATATTTTCAAAAGAAGACACTGCATCCATGAACGTTTTAAATAAATTCAAGGAAAATTATGACCTGATTAAGGAAGGAGAATGCTGTAACAACACATTCTATAAATTGGAAAGATTCCATCTTTTCATTTTGAATGAAAAAATGGTACATTCCGAAAATATTGATGAAATCATAAAAAATGTTTCAAAAACAGAATATGAAGATTTCATATTTGTTTCCAAACACAGGAGCGAGGCGGGAATAAAATGCCTTACTGTTCACCCATTTGGAAACTATGGGGAGGCCGACCTGGGGGGTAAAAGAAGAGAAATCGTCAGTGTTAATCCTGTACTTTTAACAGGTTCACTGTTAAAACTCAATGAACTGAATACCATGAAAGATTTCAGTATCAATTTTGAGGTGACACACCATGGCCCTTTTATCAGTGGAAGAGGGTTTTTTATAGAAATAGGTTCATCAGAGAATGAATATAAAAATGATGAGGCGGGAAAAATATTGATGAATGCAATCATGGATATGAATGAAACAGGAGATGATATTATAGCCGTAGGCATTGGTGGTGGCCATTATGCACCAAGATTTACATCACTGGCATTATCCAGAAAAATATCATTTGGACACATGGCACCAAAATACCATGCAAAGGATATAGATGAAGAAATGTTAAAGAAAATGATTAACAGGAGCAATGCTAAATATATTATCATGGAGAAAAAAGATCTGAATTCAGCAGAAAGGAAGAGGCTGAATGATATTATTTCAACTCTTCATGGTCTAGAATTACTGGATCCAGATTCACTTGAACCCAGATACTGAATCTGTTTGGCGATTATTTCTGATATATCCATGATCTTCACATCCTCCATATTTGATGTTCTTGCGGCATCCTCAAGCATTCCAAGACAAAAAGGACATGCCACTGCCACATTCTTTGACTTTTCGTAAGCTTCCTTTATTCTTATCTGAGAAATTGGGGTTTTTTCATTCACCTTATACCAGTAACTTGCTCCTCCACCACCACAGCAAAAGCTTTTGTCTCTGGACCTTTCCATTTCTTTTAACTCAGCGGTATTTTTTAATATGAATCTCGGTGCATCAAATTCACCGTTAATCCTTCCCAGATAGCATGGATCATGATATGTGAATACATCATTTGTTCTGTTCACCTTTATCTTGTTTTCTTCAATCAGTTTCTCTATTATTTGCGTATGGTGATACACCTCAAGTTCTCCAATGAATTTCTTATATTCATTCCTGAATGTATTGTATCCGTGTGGACACATGGTTATTATCTTTTTTACGTTATATTTTTTGAATGTTTCAACGTTTTGCAAAACGAGTTCCTGAAACCTGCTTTCCTCTCCAAGTCTTCTTGCAGATTCTCCACAGCATGCTTCCTCATCTCCCAGAACACCGAAACTCACATTTGCGGATTTAAGAATTTTTATCAGACTTTCGGCAACATTTTTAGTCCTTGGATCAAAGCTTGGCATGCATCCTATCCAAAGTAAATATTCATCATTATCGTATTTTTTTGATTTTTCAATCCATATATTCCTTTCATCTGGAGAATTGCCAAGAGGATTCCTTGTGTATGTTAAATTGTTAAGAAATTGAACCTGTTGCTTGTCAAGCTTGCTCTCCATAACAAGAGTCCTTCTCATTTCTAGGATGTATGACTGTGGATCTATCAAAACAGGACACTCTTCAACACATGCCTGGCATGTCGTGCATGACCATATAAACTGTTCTGAAAATATTTCCGGTATCAGTTCCTTATCCTCTAATATGTGCTTCTTTAAATTCTGCATGGTTTTCCTGGGACTCAGTTCCCTCCCTGCTGCAAATGCTGGACATGCCCTTTCACACCTGCCACAGTTGGTACATGCAAGCGTTTCCATTCTCTGTATTGGTTTAAGATCAACGGGCTTTTTTATACCAATTTTTAATTCCATGTCCGGATTTTCCATGAGCTCTGTCAAAAGAAATGGAGTTGGCATTTCACCCCTTACCCTTTCCGGTTTGAATGTTATGTAAAGGGGTGAAAGAATTACATGAGATAATTTGCTGTATAAAGCATAAATTAGGGTTGCGAAAACAGTTGAAAAATGAACAGCCCATAAAATTCTGTAAATTTCAATACCGGATGTATAATTATTATTCAATATTGATGCCCATATAAGTGAAAATAATGATCCAATATATCTGAATGAATTTTCATAGATTATATCTACATTTGAATAATTCAGAAGATTATTTTCTAAGTAAATGTTGAGACCCTCAAGAAAGAATCCTTCAAGCGCAATTATTAAAAGTAAAGAAAGTACAGTATAATCATCCCATACTGTTTCCAGTAAAACTTTTTTACGCAGTCTTCTATAAAAAGCCATCAAAATACCCGCGATGAGCATCAGACCACCGGTATCAGACCATAATTCGAAAACCAGGTAAAATCCACCCACTAGAATTCTTGTGTGGAACCAATCATTCAGTATATCCTGATCGAGGGCCACCAGAGCAGTTGATATTGTTAAGAGTACAAGACCATAAAAGATCAGAATATGCATCAGCCCGGCATACCTGTCCCTGGGGAATTTTTTCTGCAAGACACCGTATAGAATAATATTCTTCCATCTTATATTATGCCATATCCTTTTTAAAAGATTTTCCTTTCCAGTTCCAATTTTTTTATATAGACCGTAAAACCAGTAAATGTAAAATAGAACAAGAACTACGGTCAGTGCATAATGTATGTATAATTCCCATAGAGGAATCTGAAATAAATTAACCCTTTCAATTCCACCATCGTTCAGAAGAAATATCTGGGGGATTGTCATCCCACCGTTATCATATTAATGTTTTTTAATTTTTCTTAATGCAAATGTTTTATTTAATTATAAAAATTATTTTCTTTAAATTTTATTTTAATGTGTTAAATTTTTATACACCTTTTCTTTTCAATATATATTGGCCGTGGTAGCTCAGTTGGGAGAGCGCCAGACTGAAGATCTGGAGGCCGCTGGTTCGATCCCGGCCCACGGCATTATCATTTTTATATAAAAATATGATCATATTCCTTAATTTAAAAAGGTTAAGTTTATTATATAATTCAAATTTCCTAACTCTCATGGATTTGAATGTCATAGGATATATCGCAGGTATTTTAACAACAGGCTCATTCATACCTCAATCAATGAAGATATGGAAGGAAAAAAATGCAAAGGAGGTATCGTTGCTTATGTACATAATAATATCAACTGGTATATTTTTATGGTTTTTGTATGGCCTGCTGACATCAAATTATCCTGTAATATTCGCAAATGCTGTTTCGCTTGCGATTTCGCTGTCAATTTTAATTGGAAAAATAAAATTTAAATAATTTAAATATTATCAATATCAGCATTTAATTTTGATACCTTTTTTGTCAGATCCTGCATATTTTCTCCTTTCTGCCCTATGACGTAGGGGCTCTTTACACCCGTCAATACTATAAGAACCCTTATAACATCCTCGAGCTCAGGATCTATGCTTGCCCCCCATATAAGCCTTGCATTCGGACTAATGTTTTTCTGAATAATTTCTGCAGCTTTCTGTGCCTCGGATACAGACATGTGAGGATCCCCGACAACCCTTACAAGAGCTCCCTTTGCATCCTTAATATCTGCCTCGATAAGTGGCGAATTTATTGCCTCCTGAACTGCTTCCTCTACTCTGTTATGGCTATCATCGGATTCACCGATTCCAATCATGGCGATTCCTGCATCCTTCATTATTGTCTTTATATCGGCAAAATCAATGTTGACAAGGCCTGGTTTTGTTATAATTTCGGTCAATCCCTTCAATGCTACCATGAGAATTTCATCGGCCACTTTGAACGCCTGATCTAGAGGAAGCTTTGGCACGTACTCCAGTAACTTGTCGTTTGGAATTACAATTGTTGTATCGCAATACCTCCTTAATCTGTCCAGACCGTAGAGTGCCTGATCCATTCTGAGTTTTCCCTCAGCTGAAAATGGAAGGGTTACAACACCTATTATAAGAACGCCGGGATTTATTTCCCTTGCTATTTTAGCCACATACGGGGCGGATCCTGTTCCCGTACCCCCACCCATACCTGCTGTGATGAAAAGTATATCCGTTTTTGACAACGCATTCCTGAGTTCCTCATCTGTTTCCTGAGCAGCCATCTCCCCTATTCTGGGGTCAGCACCAGCACCAAGTCCCTTTGTAAGCCTTTTTCCTATTAGTATTTTTTTATTTGCCTTGACCCTCAGTAAATGCTGGGCATCCGTATTTACTGCAATCAGTTCAGTCCCAATGATTCCTGAATCAAATAATCTATTTATGGTATTTGATCCTCCGCCTCCACAGCCAACAATCTTAATGCTTACCTTTAAATTCTCTACAAATTTCCTCAATTCCTCATCGTCGGGAGAAATTATATTTCTAGCTTCATTCTGATTATTATCTGCCATTTTTACCACCTTAATAATTCATTTCGAACAATATAAATCTAAAATATATATTTTTCTTTAAAATATCCTTATCAATTTGAATAATGATATAAGAATAATAGTCAATCGTTTTCAATATTTTTTACATATTCGAACGCATCGTTGAATATAGACCTTATTCCTGATTTATTGAGTCTATTTATATTATCCAGACCAATTTTCAGTATCTTGGTATCCTTTGAATATTTAGCCATGTAAAGCCCAAAAATGACCATGTGTTTTATTGATACGAATCTGGCTTCAGTATCTTCAATTTCCTTTATTATCTGCATGAATCTGTTGGCATTGGATCTGGTAAAATTGAGTTCAAGATCAAGTAAATCCAACCTCAGATTTACTAGCTTTAAACTGTTTATGTTTGGCAGATTCCTGATCCTTTCAATATTTTCCAGAAGTTCCCTTGTGTTCTCTTCATTGCTAAAAAATGAATAATAGGCAAGATCCTCCAGGTAAGAAACATAATCATTCATCGAAAGCATTTTTATTTTTTCCTTGCCTGTTTCCCAGAAATATTTCCATTCTTCAAGATAATTTTTTATTCTCCCGCTGTAAAATTCAATCATCGCTTTGAGGTGCTTCCCGAGGTTCTGTTCTACCGGTATAGACGATTCCTTAAGCATGTTGATTTCCTCAACTTTTACCTCCTTTCCATTTATTGCATCAAGGATGGATTTATTTACATTGAATATGATATCCGTAATTTCTTCCTTTAAATCCTTTGAAACACTTATTCCAAAATTTATGATTTCTTCAGCCTCATCATATCTGGTCTCCATAAGATAAATGTCAAATAAATACAGAATTATGAACTTGGCCAGATCATAGTCTCCCTTTGAAAGCGCAAGTCCCATAGATTTTTTAAGAATCAGAATGGAATTTCTTAAATCTCCTTTAATGAAATTCAGTATTCCAAGATTCGTATCCAGCGTTGTCAGAAGCGAAATCCACCAGTTCCTCTCTACTATTTCTATTGCAAGGTTGTAATACTGCATCCCCTTATCAAGATCGATTTCCATGTATATATTACCAAGATTGTTGTAAATCGTTGCAATTTCCTTTTCCATGTTCATATTCTGAAATACTGCAAGGGCCCTTTTGTAATAATTTATGGAACTTTCGTCATTGTAATTGTAATAATAAATATTTCCTATAATTTTATAAGTGAGAGCTTCATAATATTGATCTTTACGAATTATTGAATATTTCAGTGCAGTTATTGCATAATCCAATGAAATGCTGTATTTTTCCTTTATATAATAAAGATCTGCAATATCATACAAAATTCTTGAATAATATTCAATTTCTTCATATTTTACAAGATTCAGTAATATTTTTTCGGCCTCATCAAGCCTGCTTGTGTGCAGAGATGCTTCGGCAAGATATAAATCGTATTTTATATCTTCGGGTTTTAAATTCTTAAGCTGGTTTGCAACCCTGTACGCCTTTCCAAAGTATTCTTCCTCAATGTATAAATTGAAAAGATAATCCATGAGATCTTCATTTATTTCTATTGAATTGCATATTTCACAGTATTTTATGCTTTTCATTTTCTTTATCAGGCTTGATTTGCATAGGAATTCTCTGACTTTATCGTATCTTTTTGCTATGTAATATACTTCTGAAGCTTCGAGGATTCTTCCCTTTGTTTCAAGGTACATGCCGAGATTCAAAGCCAGGAATTCTATTTTCTTTTCATCGAATGATTCAATCAGAGAATATGTTGATAAATAATATTTATCATCGAACCTGTTAAGAATTTTTTTATCAACCAGGCCGTTTAAAATTTTTTCCGCATTTTCTTTTGTTTCATTCATTAGATATAAAAGGTCATTTATGGATATTTTTCCCTTTAGCAGATTGATGTATATTATTATATCCTTTTCCTTTTCATTAAGTTTCTCCAGCATGCTTTTCTCGAACCTGCTGTTTGTAAGAAATGCCTTGACCTCCTCCTTTACTTCATCTGTTGGAGATTTTATGAATACCTTTTCCACAATGTAATTGAACCTTTCAAGTTCTGTTATGTAATAATTTATTATACCCATGTCTCCGTTTGAAAGTGAAAATATTGTTTCGAATATCGATGGTGGAATTGTGTATCCCATATTCTTTAACAGTTTGTATGTTTCATTCTTGTTCAGATGTTTTAATACAATCTCCTCAGCTCCCTGTTCCTTCAGTATTTTTATTAAACCCCTGAATGGAATGCTGATTTCATCATCATCGTATATTCCCACCACCTTACCCCTGTAATCCTGGGTTAAAACCTTTATGGCCACACTGAAAAATATTGACAGCACATCATTTTCCGCTTTGTCTATTGAGTCAAAAATAAATACATAATTCTCATTTTTTAAAAAACTTTCCAGTTTCTGTATGATTGAAATCTGGAGTATTCTCTCCGGCAATGATTGTTCTACATTTAAAAATGATGATAAAATCTGCATTGCATTTTTATTTCCCATATTTAATATTTGATATTTTGTATTTATCTGTTCTATTGCCCTTGTTGTCAGATATAATTTACCTATACCCTTTGGACCATGTATCAGTAAACATCCCGCATTGATCCCCTTGAATTTATTTACGAATTCTTCTAGAATTTCCCTAGCCATCCATATGTAATTGATTTTATCATATAAAAATTTTAAACGGTATCAGTTTCGATATATTTTAATACATTGAATTAATCATGCTAACATATGGATCAAATAGAAAAGCCACTTCACGTTCTCCAAAATATGCTGAATAAAAATATATTTGTGGTAGTCAGAGGAAATAAGGAATACAGAGGCACCCTTGTGGGATATGATGTTCATCTAAACCTTGTTTTTAAAGATGCAGAGGAAGTTATTGAAAGTCAGAACAAAGGAATTTTTTCAGTAATGATAGTAAGAGGAGATAATGTTATATATATTTCTCCATCATAAAGAGGTGAAAAATAATGGGATCTGGCACACCAGCAATGGGTAAGAAAAATAAAAACAAGACGCATATAGTCTGTAGGAGATGCGGTCACAGAACATATAACGTCAGAGAAAAGAGGTGTTCACACTGTGGATTTCCTGCTCCGAGAATCAGAAGATATAACTGGGCAAAAAGGAAATGAAAAGTGCGGAGTGGCAGGAGTAAGGACAAAGGAAAACAATTCTCCATTATATTTATATTATATTTTGAGATCCCTGCAGCACAGGGGTCAGGAATCTGTTGGTATAGCAGTATTTTCTGAAAAAATACAGATCATCAAGGGAATGGGTCTGGTTCATGAAATTCTTAACCCTGAAACATTAAAAAAGGTGAAATCCAATTCCGGTATAGGGCATGTGAGGTATTCCACGGCCGGAGGATCAACAATCTCAAATGCACAGCCCCTTTTTGCTCATACTAATATCGGGGATATTGCCATTGCGCATAATGGTGAGATAACCAACGCTCAGGAATTGAGGGAAATGCTTGAAAGCAATGGAGTTTCATTCAATTCCGACTCGGATACAGAAGTTATTCTGAGATTGCTTTCATACAACATTTTAAAGAGTCATAACCTGATAGACGCAATAAAAAGAACAATGAATAGCCTTATAGGTTCATATTCTCTTGGTCTAATGATTAACAACAGAATTTTTGCGATAAGGGACCCACTTGGGATAAGGCCACTGATCCTGGGAACATTTCCGGATGGAATAGGATTTGCATCTGAAAGTGTTGCATTTGATGTACTTGGGGGTAAAGTAATCAGGGATGTAAGACCTGGAGAAATTGTGGAAATACTCAATAGCATGGATCTGGCAACTTACAAATTTGGCCCTCAGGAAAAACACCCCGCACACTGCATGTTTGAATATGTATATTTTGCAAGGGCAGACAGTATAATAGATGAAAGATCTGTTTATTCTGTAAGGTTTAAGCTGGGTGAAATTCTAGCTGAAGAAAGCCCGGTTGATGCTGATGTTGTTGTTCCTGTTCCTGACAGCGGAAGGACTCATGCACTCGGTTTTTCTCACAGATCTGGAATTCCTTTTGAAGAAGGATTGATGAAAAACAGGTATGTTGAAAGAACATTCATCATGCCCGATCAGTCGGGGAGAGTTCAGGAAATAATGCTTAAACTGAATCCTGTTAAACATGTGATTAATGGGAAGAGGGTTATTCTTGTTGATGATAGTATAGTCCGTGGCAATACCATGAAAAAGATCGTCTCCCTGCTCAGGGATTCTGGGGCAAGGGAAATACATGTAAGGATCGGGTCTCCACCCATAATAGCACCCTGCTATCTCGGTGTTGATATGAAAACCAGGGACCAGTTCATAGCTGCTGGAAAAAATGTTGAGGAAATAAGAAAAATTATTAATGCAGATTCACTTGCATACATCTCCCTTAATGGCCTTATCAGGGCCATAGGTTTCGATGAGGATGACCTCTGCCTAGGATGTCTTACAGAAATATATCCTGTAAAGATAAAAAATGAAAAGTTCCGCGGTCAGAAAAACATAGAATCATTCTAATTTTTTCATTTTTTCCTTTACTTCATTTGTAAAATTTTCATCGATTTCTTTTCTGTAAAAATCGATCCTTGACGCTATGGCAATTTTATTGGCAAGCCACCTTGCATTCCTCCCACGATTTTTGCTTCCGTGGACGAATGGATGCCTGAATATGATCCCGTGTTTCGGACCCAGTCTCCCAGATTTTTTTGATATGTAATAGGATTTTCCTGCACCCATGATCTGTATTCTGGAAGAGGGCATCATGGATAATGAATGAAGACCGCCAGTAAGGGAAATAAGTTCCGCTCCAAGTATTGGACCGGCTACAAACGAGAGATTGGGAGCATACCTTTCCATTATGCTTTTTACCGATTTCTCGATGGTGTTTTCAATGCCCTTTAAATCTTCATATTCTTTCTTAAGGGTATTTATGATTTCGGATTTATTTTCTTCATCTGAAATGAATTCTTTGATAAACTTCTCCTCTCCCTTTTTATATTTTCCCGTTGGATCCAGGGATTCAAATATATCAAGGAGAAGCATCCTGTACTGATTCAGAATCCTTTTATAATTTTCCATTGATTTTGTCAGGGAAATCAAAAATTCCTCTGTTTTGTCAAAACCTTTAATTTTCCTGTAACCTAGGCTTATCAGTGCCTGCCTTAAGAGATCGTTTGAATCCCTCTGCCTGAATTCAATTTCACACCCTTCACAGAATTCTCCTAACATTCCATTCTCTATTTTCATGAAAATTTCCGCAAGCTTTTCCGGCTCGGCCGGAAAATTGATTATTTTGCCATCCTGTTCAATATGGTCCCAGTAAATGTATGCCCGTTTCATTTATCCTTCCATCCCCTGGGATATTCCCCTCTTTCTATCAGTACAGCATCCATTATCAGTATTTTTCCGTTTTCCCTTCCCGTTGGAAACCCATATCCAACAAGCCTGCCTGATGATGTCAAAACACCCGCAGGATAACCGGCTTTTAAAACTCCTTCCAATTTCAGTATTCCAGCATCGTATAGGGGAGCACCGTTCGCAAGTGCATCCACCGCTGAATCCTTTACCCATACCTTTGGAAATGGTTTTATGAGTTCTTCAAGCGGCCTGAGAATCTCCTTAAGATATTTATCATCACCTTCCCTGTAAAATTCAAATGCATCTACAAGATCCTGAAGATAATGGGATTCATGTTCATATATATGCCCTGTTCTTGTCCTTCTTAATTCTATCATGTTTGCTCCAACACCCAGTGCATCACCAATGTCCGCACACAGGGTCCTTATGTACGTACCTGATTCAGTTGACGTTTTGAAAAGAACATTCAGACCGTCCTTTTCCATAAATTCCAGCGAATATATCTTCCTCCTTCTCATGGTCCTTGATACCGCAGACCTCAATGGAACATTCTGATATATCTCTCCTGTAAATTCCCTGAATATGCTTTTTATTCTTTCTTCATCCACATTGGAATGAAGTTTCATGACACCCACATATTCTTTGTCCAGATAATGAAGAATGTTAATTATCTTCGTACCTTTATTGATACCGATCGGAAGAACACCTGTGACATGTGGATCTAGCGTACCTGCATGTCCTGCCTTTTCTACATTGAGTATCCCTTTAACCCATGAAGTAACCTGATGGCTCGTAGGACCGTGTGGCTTGTCTATAACCACATATGACCCCTTCAGTAAAACGAGGATCTCATCCATCTTTCAAAGGCACCCTCTATCCTTCCTGTAACCTCTCCAACACCCATATTGTCCGTATTAAGAACAATATCATAAATTGATAGGTCATCTATATTTATTCCATAATATTCCATATACCTTTTCCTTTCGCTCTCCTCCCTCATGATTACATCCTCAGGCCTTATACCTGAATCCCTCTGGATTATCCTCTTTATTCTTGTTTCCCTGCTTGCATCAATATAAACCTTAAATGCATTGATGTTATTTTTAAAAGCAAGCCATCCTGATAGCCTGGAATCCACCACAATATCATCATCCTTTTTAATTGTATCAAGAAGAAAATCATCTATCTTTCTGTCAATTTCCCTGTCCTTTTCAGCATACCTTGAAAATTCCTCAATCGTCATTCCCTTTTCCATTGCCATGCTCCTGAAAATCTCTCCTCCAGAGATGTATCTGAAATTTAAATTTTTTGAAAGTTCTTTTGAAACCGTTGTTTTACCGGATCCTGGGGGGCCAGATATTGTTATTATCATTTTCTTTCCAACCTTTCAATATTTTTAAGCCTCAGTGAAAATTCATAAAGCTTGAAGATGTAGCTTATGAAATAACCCACTGTACCAGTAAAAAACATGTAAACTATCACCCACACTGGAAATATAGACGGGCCTAGGGCTAGATCCATGCCCGATGGATATGTCCATGGCAGATATATGGACCTGTAAATTGAGGGTAAGGAAAAAATGAAATAGTATATCCATACCATTATTACAATTCCAAAAATAAATACAATCATTGTTGGTTTCATCTGGTCATTCATTATCTTGACATTTTCCATCATGAGTTTCTGCTGAAATGACCTGACCTTTTCTATCATTGCCTTATCATTTTTCTTTATGGCTTCCCTCATAAGCTTTGATAGCTGCCTGCTCTTGTACTGAACCTTGGCCATACCGTACCAGTCGATGAAATAATGCCTTGCATACATGTTTATTACTGTTATGAGCAATCCGGTCAGGATAAGGGTGATGATTGGATATTTACCATTCAATCCAAATAATGGATAGAATATGTAATTTGCATATTCACCTATTGAATCCCTTATGCCAGGCATGCTCCATATTACCAGGGTAAGCATCATTAACATCAGATAAATAAAACTGAACCCCCCGGGTTGGGGGCCCTGATTTTTTCTGCTATTAGTGTTTTCCATATCCTATTTTCTCCATAAGAATCTCTGAGGCCTTTTCTGCCATGCCCTCCTCGTTTTTTATTATTACCAGAGGAGCACCCGTAAATACCGAACATGATGCCCCGAAAGCCCTGTTGATACTCTGATGCTCCAGAAGCATTTCCGGACTGTCTTCATCCCTGTACCTGCTGTTGTCCCTTTCCCTCCTCTTTATTATTATATCAGGATCAACCTCGATGATTACTATCATGGAGGGATTTATGGCCCTCAGTACCCACTCAGGAAGCCCTGGAAGATATCCCGATGGGGTCTTTATAGATAGATGGGTGTCTATGAAAACATTTTCCATTTTCCCTATTCTTTCCGCAGCAAGTTTCTGTATTTCCCTCTGCTTTTCCACAGGGAGTTTCCTTATCTCATCCCTGTTTTTTATGCCCAGTTCATTTGCAAGTTCCATCATCACGTCTCCAAAATTTATTATACCATATCCCATCTTCCTTGATGCCATATTCAGTACCGTTGATTTTCCTACTCCCGGAACTCCAGTAACAACAACCCTCATACCATTCACCCTTCAAAAAACTGCCTTATTATTGGATGCATCTCCATGAGCTGCTCTCTTCCCATTGCTTCATAGAACTGTATCACTATACCTACGGTCAGAAGAAGACCAGTACCAGTAGCATTTCCAACCGTGCCTATAAGGCCTGCAAATGCAGCAAGTGCTCCCACAGCTGCACCGCTGAATATTGTTATTGGTGGTATGTATTTTTCAAGTATGCTCTGAATGACCTTGGGCTCCCTCCTGAACCCAGGAATCTGCATACCGCTCTGTAGTATCTGTTTTGCTACAGATTCGGCATTCATGTTTGTAGTTTCAATCCAGAATTTTGCAAAAAGAATACTCATGCCTATCATGAAGAATACATATGCAAGTATTTTTATTATGAACTGAAGCATCGAATGATGGAAGAAGTATAGCTGGTATGATTGAGGTTCCATTATGGGAAGCAACCATTCCGATATGCCGTTTATGTTGTTAAGATACCATGCAAGCCCTCCTATAGGGGTATTTGGCTGTATGCCGAGCGCCTGCGCCTGAGACGGAGACGGATAAACCCCAAACCATGAATTGTGACCGAGCAGTGGTACCCTCGCAAGTGATGGATTCGTCCAGAATATGAGAGACCACATTGTAATATTTGCCATCAGTGCACTTGTTAAAATCACAGGTATGTTTGATGCATACATCAATTTTATTGGATACCTCCCCCTTGCACCCCTCACCCTTTCGTGTGCCAGGGGCAATTCTATTTTTGTGCTCTCAGTCCATGCAACTATAAGAAATACAAGTATTGTTCCCATCAGGGCAACGAGACCATTTGTACCGAAAAGAACCTGTTCAATCCTTCCATTATACAGATCAGATGCGGAGTAGTGTGTCAGTAAATAATATGTTCTGGGTATTGCGCCGCTTGGAGGATTCATTACGGATATTGGTTGTGTTGGCGTTGATGGTATCCAGTTGATGGTTCCAGTTATTATCTGCTGTGATACACCTGCAGCTATAAATAAGGATACACCTGAGCCTATGCCCCATTTACTCACAAGTTCGTCCATTATGAAGAGTATGTATGAACCAAAAAATAACTGCAGAACAATGAATGTGTCTGCCAGGAATGTCCCGTGATTGGGCCATGCATTATCAAGCATGGTTATGAATCCCGGATCAGGATTCAGATACCCGAATACCTGGGGTATTGCCTCAACAAATATCATTATTATAACAAGGAGCTTCTGTACCCCCTGATATGTGGCCTTGTCTTCTTCATCGCTGAGATCTAGGTTTATTATCTTTGCACCGACAAAGAGCTGCATTATGATTGATGCAGTGACTATCGGACCAATACCTAGATCAACAATAGACCCCTGGGCTCCTGCCATTATGGCCCTGAAAGATGAAAAAACATCTATCATGTTAGATTTGTTAAGGCCATAAATGTATATGTTGGTCATCACAAAATATATTACCAGAATCAGTCCTGTCCAGAATAACTTTTCCTTGAACGTAACATGCCTCTTCGGCTTAGCCACAACGGGAAGCCTTTCAGCCAGAGGCATAAGACCATATAATCTGCTCTTTTTCTCTCCCTTATAAGATAGGGCAAGATAGACCAAATAATATAGTGATCCGATCAATAATAAAAATATTACAGTTGTCGCCCAGTCGGATGATAAAGCATTGTAGAATCCGTTTAATCCCAGCACCCTGTTCTGTAAATAATCCTCATAAACGTAAATCGTGAATATAAAAAAGAGAATTATTACGGGTATCCACCTTCTGTCCCTTGGAACCTTTTCTTCAGGCATTAAGTTCTACCTCACCACCCGCTTCCTTTAGCTTCTTTATCGCCACGCTGCTCGCCCTGTTTACTCTGATTATCATCTTGTGTTTGACTTTTCCTTTGCCTAGAAGTTTTGTTATTTCTGTGGATGTCAGATCAACATACCATGTACCGGATTCATTCCTTGCAATTCCAATGTCTGAAAACTTCTGAAGCTGATACTGGAGATCCTCAAGATTTATTGTTTTTTCCTCATGCTTCGGATGATGCGATGTAAAACCATGTCTTCCCCAATGATATCTGTAATACTTGTTTAGCCATATCCACCTGTGCTTTCCCAAACCTGAAAATCCCTTACCACCTTTCAGGCCATAACCCCTTCTTCCCTTCATGCCATGGCCATGCCTTCTGTATCCTCTGAACTTCCTTCCTCTGCTGTATGACATATCACATCACCATCATTCTTCTTATCAGTTCATTTATCTTTTCTCCCCTATATCCCAGATCACCGTTTTCCCTTACAGATCTCCTTGTGCTTTTATATCCTGATACCGGTGGATTTAATCTGAATATGGGTTTTATGCCCGGAAGATCAGAATATGTTATCTTTCCCTCAAGAATCATGTCAGCAAGATCTTCAATTGATTTTACATTTATTTTTTTAAGATAATCTTCATCTATTACCTTGTCCCCCATCAGTCTTCCACGCCTTTTTAACAGTTCTATCAGTGTTTCCCTGTTTATTTCACCCCATGTTATGTAATCCTTGCTTTTATGCAGCATGCCTTTCATGTCATCCGTTTCATTTATGAGAACCATGTGATTTATCCTCGTAAGCCTCATCAATTTAAGTGTTTTCTCTATATCGTAAGAAATACCTGTCCTGCCTCTAATTCTGATCACCGCGTACATTCTCCTTTACACCTCCCTTGTATATTGCCAGATTTAAGGATATTGTGGGATTGATCTTTACTATTGCAGTCTGTTTAAGTGCCTCAAATGTTGCTATTGCAAAATTTGTTGTTGTTTTGGTATGTCCTTCAGTAAAACCCCATGCATCCTGAATACCTGCAAGGCTTAGAACATCCTTTGAGACGTCTCCTACGGCAAGGCCTACACCCCTGGGCGCAGGCTTAAGATAAACCCTTACTGAACCAGATGACCCAACTACCTTGAATGGTAATGAATGGGGCCTGTTGCATCCACATTCCCATGAACCACATCCCCTCTTTATTTCAATCAGGTTAAGTTTTGCATTATCTACTGCCTTTTTTATTACTGGACCTACCTCTTTTCCCTTTGCCATACCTATGCCAACTATTCCATCATGATTTCCAATAACAACCGTAATTGCAAATTTTGTTCTTCTGCCTGAATCGGTCATCCTCTGAACCATCCTTATATCGAGAACCTTTTCCTCCAGATTCGGTAAAAGTATATCAACTATCTGAGGTTCCTTTATGGGAAGCCTTGATGCTATTGCTTCAGACATGCTCTTTATTTTTCCCTCTGCTACAAGCTTTCCCAGCTTAGTTTTCGGAATCCAACCTTCAACTTCTGACATAAATTACTCCTCCGTTTTTATAACTTCATCTATCTTTTTCTTGACCTGATCAAAAATGGCTGGATAATCATCTCCAAGATGATTTCCTTTTATTCTCTTTTCATCCGGAAAAATGCCCTCGCCATGGTTTATCTCAACACCTGCATCTATGAGACCTTTAAGTGAAGCAAAGAGTCTGCCTCCCCTGGATGGAACATGCCTTCCTATGTCAAGGACCATCTCGTCCACACCCTTTGATTTTGCCATCTTTCCTGCAAGATAACCCGTAAGATATGCCGCAGGAATGGATTTTGTGGACTTTGTCCATCCATATTTCTTGAGATCGAGACTCGATGTGTATATGAATGTTTCATCTCCCTTTTCATTATAATTTATTATCTGGACTATTGTCCTCCTAAGTGTTTTCCTTACAACGGCCCTGGGTAATCCAGATTTTAACAGAGCCAGCCTCTTCCTGAAATCTGTCAGATTTCTCCTTCTTCTCCTGAATTTCACCCTGTACGTTGGACTGTCCGCCATTTACTTTATCACCTCTTTCATGTGCATGAGAAGGTGGGCCCTGCTCCTGAACATTCCTCCCTTGGCCAACCTGTAATATTTCCTGTATGTCCTCTTATCAATCTTTCCCTCTTTCTTTAATTTTCTCAGTTCATTCCTTATTGCCCTGATCGTGGATATCCATCTGTCTTTTCTGGATAACCTGGCATGTTTTGTACCTTTCCTTGTACCTGGTCCCTTGCTCCTTCCCTTCATTTTCTGTATTCTCTTCTTTCTCCATCTTGCCCTTGAATTCCCCTTGACGGGGAGTTTTTTTATCAATCCCTTCTTGATCAGCATCCGGACATCTTCCCTGGTTATTGCATCTGAAACCTCCTCTAGACCTTTTGGATCTATGTATACCCTGGATATTCCACATTTGAGGATGTCAGCCGCCATTCTCTTCTGAAAAGATACATCCATATGTCATTCACCCCTGTAATTCAGTATCTTGATACCAAGGGATTTTGCCCTTTCGTATATTTCCTTCCTCTTCCTTTTGCCCACTGATCCTGCAATCCTTATTGCATCCATTTCAGGATTTATTTCCATGAGCTGCTTTACATTGTAAACAAGGATATCCCTGTATCCTGATGGATGAAGACCCCTTACCTTCTTTGGACCTCTATAACCTGAATCAACCATCGGTGGCCTGTACTTCTTCCTTTCCCTCATCTTTGAATGCTTTCCCTTTGGCCTTCTCCATGTCTCTCCAAGCTTTTTGTACCTGAACCATTCCTGCCTGAGAAACGCAGGCCTCTTCCTTGCCATTTCAATTTTTAGTTTGAATAATCTGAGCGTTTCCCTGTCCATCTTCCTCATTCTTCCTCACCTTTGTTTATGATGTAAATACCATCCTGAAATACCCTTGGATCATAATCCTTGATCCTTGTTGCCCTTTCAATATTTGCTGCGGTCTGACCGACCTCTTCAATATTTGGACCGTGAAGCAATATTATATCATTCTTGACCTCAACCTTAACATTACCGTATATCAATGCTTTTCTCGGTCTTTTTTCACCGAGAAAATTTTCTATAACTATTTCCTTGCCCTTTACATTGATTTTCATCGGAAAGTGGGCATAAACTACCTTGAGTTTGTATGTGTATTCATTTTCTACACCATTTATCATATTCCTTACATGAGCATTCCATGTACCTGCAATTGCAGCGTCCCTTTTCTTGGGCAGTTTAACATATATCCTGATAACCTTACCATCAAGTTCCATACTTACATTATCATCCATGAATACCCTGGATATTTCTCCTTTGGGCCCTTTTATCGTCAATTTACCATTATCGTATTTTGCACTTACCTTTTCGGGAATTTCGATCCTATATTCTATCTCTGGCGCTACCGGCATAAATATCACCTCAGTAAACAAAAGCTACAAGCTTTCCTCCAAGCCCTTTCTTCTTGGCCTCGGTATGGGTCATCAGACCTTTGTTTGTAGATATCACTATGATACCATAATCCTGAGCAGGCAGATACCTGGATTCAAATTTTTCTATTTCATCCTTTTTAACCGAAAATCTCGGTTTTATGGCTCCACAGTTGTTTATATACGGTAGGATTTTTATCCTGTAATATCCACCCCTGTTGTTTTCAACATACTCGAATTCCTTAATGTAATTGTGATCCTGCATGATCTTCAGCACCCTTCCAATCAATTTGCTTGCTGGCCTGACCTCTACATCCATCTTTCCTATCTTTGCTGAATTCCTTATTTTGCTTAATGCATCACTCAATGGATCATTCTGCATTCTGTATCACCTCACGAATATTTTCTGAATCCCAGTTCTGGGGCTATTTCCCTGAAACATTGCCTGCATAAATGCAGACCATACCTTCTTACTATACCCCTTTTCCTCCCACAACGATCACATCCCTTTTTCCTGCCATACTCTTTCTTTGGCCCCAACTTCGGTTTTGCCATTATTTCACCTCCAATATCTCCAGATTGAAATTTTTCCTGAAAAATTCCATTGACTCCTCTTTCGTCACCCTGTGCCTCATGGGTATCTTTGATCTCCTTATTCTCCTGTGCATAACCCTGTATCCACCTTTCCTCTTAACCCTTACAGATACATCAAATCCAAATATTCCTATTTCGGGATCATATTTTATGTTCTGAAAATTCGTGTAATCCTTAATTCCAAAGTTTAGATTCCCAAAATCATCAAATGAATATTCGGGTATCTTGAAATTCTTGACCCACAGGGCCCTTCTCAAAAATTCCTCTGCATCCTTCTTCCTTAATGTAACCATGCATCCTATTGACTGCCCTTTCCTGATGCTGAAATCCCTTATTGTTTTCCTTGCCTTTGTTTCTGTTGGTTTTTTACCTGTAAGAAGGTTAAGAACCTTCTTGGCCTTCTCGAGCCTTTCACCCGCTTCTCCAACACCGATGTTTATTACGACCTTCTCAATAATTATTTCACGCATTGGGTTGTTACTGTTCACTCATATTCACCTCCGGCAATTTTATCAGAGGTTTTACTGTACCAACGGGAAATACAAAATCACTTATCGTCTCAAACCCTTCCTTGAATCTTACAATGTTGGGGGTGGATGACCTTGTCTTAAGATACTGATCAATCCTTGCAATCCTTCCTACATTCTGCCCACCGGTTATGAAAGCATATGTATTCTCCTCCAGCGGAATATGCTCGAGTATTTCCCTGTTTTCCAGATTTATTTTCAATGCATCTCCTGTTTTGTATTGCCTTTCATTCATATGAATGTTTTTTCCATCATGAAAATTGTACTGGTACTTTTTGTCTTTTACTACCCTTATATTCTCAATCTTGAGAAGTTTCCACGTTGAATCCTCTTTTGGTATTTCCGTTAACATCATTCTGCCCTTTATATCATACAGTATTCTGTAATACCTGTTTATCGACGGAATTGAAAGAACATCCATCAGACCAACAGGATATTTATGATCTGTCCTTACAACATTGTCCACATATACGATCCTTGAGTTAAGAACCTTTTTTGCTTCCCACATCGTATCTACCAGATGCAGATAATCCCTGAGGATTATGCCCAGGGGTATGGACTCATCCGCCGGATGCGGACCGGCTATCGGTTTTACCGCAAATTTATGCTCCTTTCTGGGTATCTGAACCGACTTCGTTAGATTTAACCTCTTCAGATGTTTGCTCAACACTCTCACCTTCCTCTATTTTTATATTCTTCATTTTTGCAATATTTTCCAGTTTTTCCTTCCTTTTTTTGTCTGACATATCAAGCTTTACTATCTCAACCTTTGATGGGTGTATCCAGGCAGGAATCTGCTTTTTGTCCGTCTTACTCATGAGGATGCCTTCTATGGATATCCTTAATTTCTGCATGTCCACCTTTGAAACCTTTCCTTCCATGCCTCTGTAATTTCCCCTCATTACCCTTACAACATCCCCTTTCCTTACTGCCAATGACCTTATACCATATCTCTGCATTATCTGGTAAGAAACATGCGCATTCAGCAGCCTGTGTCTTACGTGATGTGGAGCATTGTAAAGCTTTTTTCTCATCCTTGACTGACTCATACAATCACCTCAAACTATTGTGGATGCAATGGCAGCTATCCTTGGCCACCTTTCAGCCGCTTCCCTTGCCACGGGCCCCTTGATCTCAGTTCCCTTTGTTTCTCCATCTTCAGTTACAATTACAGCTGCATTGTCCTCGAATTCTACCATTGTTCCATCAGGACGCCTGAACGGCCTCCTCTGCCTTATAATAACGGCACGCATGACCTTTTTCCTTGTATCGGGTGTACCCCTTTTAACACTCACAACAACCACGTCACCTATACCGGCTGCAGGCTGTCTCCTTTTGGTGCTGTGGTAAGTTAACACGGTTATGATTTCAACTATCTTTGCTCCTGTATTGTCTGCACATTCTATTTCTGCCCCCGTCGGCAGACCCCTTGTCTGTCTTCCCGCCAACCCCTTCATCTCTCTTCACCCCCAAGATTTTCAATAACCACAAATGAAACGGTTTTTGCGAGCGGTCTGCATTCCATTATTTTAACCCTGTCACCTTCCTTGACAGATATGCAGTCGGGAACATGCGCATGATATTTTCTTCTTCTCTTCTCATACCTCTCATACTTCTTATCATAACGAAGATACTCTCTAACAACAACTACCGTTTTTATCATATTTGCTGAACTTACTGTACCCTCAATAACCTGACCGTGTACCTTCAGATCACCGTGAAATGGACATTTTGGATCATTACATTCTTTTTCGGGTTGCTTTACTTCAACTCCAATATCTTTCATTTTAATATTTCACCTCCTGTAAACCCTGTCAACCGGCCTTTTCATTATATCCTTACCGTATATGATATTTCCATTAACAAGCATATTCACACATATTTTCGGGACATATATTCTCTTCCCGGCACTCTCTATCCTTATCATGTTCTTTGTCTCGTCTATTATCTTACCCTTCAGACCTACAATGCTGTTCATGGTCGATTCAACTATCACACAGTCCTTACCAATCAACATCATATCCTGACACCCTTTTCTTTTAACACCGTTTTTATCCTTGCAATCTGCCTCCTTAAAGATTTTATCTTTCCAGGATTATGTGGAGATCCACCCATGGTACTCATGGCCCTTTCATTAAGAAGCGATGACTGCAATTCCTGAAGTTTCTTCATGAGATCATTGTTGTTCATTTCCCTGAGCATTTTGGCCTTCAGTTCCTTCATTTTTATTACCTCCAATTTTAATATTAGCCGGATTTCCTATTATCTTGATCTCATCAGGTAGATTGGAATCAGGTGGAAGTATTCTGACAGTTACACCTATTATTCCTGGTTTTGTTTTGGCAACAGCAAACCCAACCTTTACAGCATGTTTCGGCTGTCCTGAATATTTTATTTTTCCTGCCGTTATCTTTTCCCTCTTTGCCCTGTCTCCCCCAAGCTTTCCACTTACAATTACCTGCGCTCCCTTGGCTCCTGCGTCCATTATTCTCTTGAGTGTGGAATGGGATGCTCTCCTGAAATGCCATCCTGATTCTAATGCTAAGGCAAGCTTTTTTGCCATTATCTGTGCATTGAGATTTATGTTGCCGGATTCCTTTACCTCTATCTGTGGATTTTCTACCCCGTACCTAGTTATCAGTAATTCTGTCAGTTCCTTTATCTTTGATCCTTTTGATCCTATGATCAACCCTGGTTTTTCTACATAGAGAACCACCCTTAATCCCATGGGGGTTCTCTGAATATCAATACCCCCAAATCCGGCATTTTCTGAATATTTCTTTATCTCTTCCTTTATCAGATACCTTTTAACGCTTTCCTGTACGAATTTTTTCTCATCCATTATTCTACCTCCTTAACTATAATCTCAAAATGCACCCTTTCCTTGTAAAATGGTGTTGCTCTGCCATATGCCCTAGGCATGTGCTTTTTGATCGTTTCCCCCTTCTTAACAAGCAGTGAATATATGATGAGCCTGTCCGTATCAAGATTCTGGTGTTCAGCATTCGCCTCAACGTTTTTCAGCAGTTCAAGCACATATTTTGATACCTTTACTGGATACCTTCCTGGACCCATTCCCGGTCTGTGGGATATTGAACCCAGATACCTTCTGTAGGGTATTGCCTTCTCTTTCCTGATAACGGCCTCAAGATATTCTTCCGCTTCCTTCAGATTCTTTCCCTGCAGGAAATTGCAAACATTGACCGAATCCTTTATTGATACGGGCACATTAATTAACCTGGCCCTCGCAGATTTTTCCGGCAATTCATTAACTGTATACTTCTTCATATCACATCACTTCAACGGAACATATTTTGAAGATCTCGTTGCACCAACCCCCGGCGCTGAATGCCTTACTTCCCTCCTTGTCAATACAAATTCTCCAAGGAAATGTCCAATCATCTCGGGTTTTATTTCAAATTCCTGATATTCTTTCCCATTGTATAACTGAACACGCTTCCCTACAAAATAGGGCAGTATGACTATGTCCCTCACATGTGTTTTAACGATATGTATTTCAGGATCCATAAGCTTCTTGAATAACTTGAGCTGTTCACTGTTCATTTCTCTTGAAAGTGATCTCCTTGCCCTCGCATTGAATATCTTTATTAAATCTTCAAGTTTCATGTTTTTTAATTCTTCAAGTGAATATCCCCTGTACTTGAATTCCTTTGTCCTTTCAGTTGAAAGCTTCTGGGCCCTCCTCCTTTTGTTCGTCTGCCTCCTTTTCACATTAATCTTTTCTCCAGCCATTCATTTCACCTCTCCCTCAATCTCTTTTTCTTTGGGGCTATCCTTCCCACCTTTCTGCCGGGTGGAGCGTTCTTTGACACTGTTGACGGCCTTCCAATATGCTGATGATTTCCACCACCGTGCGGATGGTTAAAGGCATTCATTGCCACACCCCTGACAAAATAGGCCCTCTTTGATTTGCTCTGAAAGGCATGTATCTCATTACCCGCCTTGAGAAATGGCTTGTCCTTTCTGCCTGCACCGGCAACCATTCCTACTACCGCCCTACACCGGGGATCAAGCATCCTGAACTGCCCCGATGGCAGCTGAATGGTTGTCTTTTCACCATGTGACACTACTATAGCATAGGATCCCGCAGATCTTACCAGTCTTCCACCATCATTTGGAATCAGTTCAACATTGTGAATTATCGTGCCATCAGGAATGCTTCCCAGCGGAAGAACGTTTCCATCCTTTATTGGAACGGTATTTCCAACCTGTATTTTATCTCCAATTGAAATTCCTGAAGGTGCAAGAATATAATAATAATCCTTTCCAAATTTGACAGTGGCTATGGGTGCCGTATGAGCTGGATGATTTAAAATATCAACAATAACGCCTTCAGCATTTTCAATATCTGGATGTTTTAAGTCCACATAATACCTGTGTGATGGTGCTCTGTATACAGAATGCCCGGATCCGCGTCTCCTAGTCTTTATTCTCTTACCCATCTATATCACCTCAGAATATACCTATCCTTACGGCTATTTCATCCGCATTGAATTCAGGCCTTAATTTAACAAAGGCCTTTTTACCTTTCCTTGAATATAGAACGTTTACACTTTCCACCTTTACTCCAAAAGCCCTTTCAACAGCCCATTTGATGTCCATTTTTGTTGCATCCCTTCTTACTATGAACGCCAGTTTGTTTTCCTTTTCTATCATAAACATCGTTTTTTCAGTTACGTATGGTTTTATTATTATTTCAAAAGGATTGTTCATTGTCATAATACCCACCCTTTGATATTTTCAAGCGCGCCCATCGTCATCACTACCAGCCTTCCTGCATGTGAACCTGGTGCAAGAATCTCTGCATTCAGATTTGTGGGTGTTACAATTTCAACACCCGGCAAATTGTTCATGGCCTTCTTCAGATTCTCATCATTGTTGACAACAAATAATATGCTTTTTGGTGTGTAATATTTTCTTCCCCTGGATTTTCCCTTTCCGGCCCTTATCCTTGTCCCTCTTTTTGCCCTTTCAATATCGTTCTTTAAACCTAATTTATCTAAAACATTGATCAGAACATCCATATTGTTGATGTCCTCAAGCTTATCTTCCATGACAACGGGCAGGGTTATATTTTCCGGAACTATGTGACCCCTCTTCTTAACCATATCCTTGTTTGCAGTCTGTGAAAGAGCCGAGAGCTTTGCAAGAAACCTCTCCTTTTTATTTACCTTTCTGTACCATTTTCTTTTCGTCGTAGGTCCGAAAACGTTTCTTCCTCCAACCATGTTGGTTGATATTACTCCCCTGTCACCATCCGCCACCCTGGGAACTCTGGACCTTCCATGATTTGGACCCCAGTTATGACCAACCCTTCTCATGCCCGTGAAATAATACATTCCATAGGGTTGCCTGGCATTTGACTGAAAACAGTGAACCACCCTCTTTATTATATCAGGCCTGTAAGGCATCTGAAATGCCCTGGGAAGCTCAATTTCTTCCTGAACAGTTCCATCAATCCTGTAAACATTAATTTTCATTCAATTTACACCCCCTGCTTTGATTCCATTGAAATGTATGAAACCTTTATTTCATTCTCCTCAATATTTGCAGAAGTTGGTCTTATGGGATCCCTGAACCTTACCAGTCTTTTGGAAGAACCTGGAATTGAACCATGGATCATTAGATACCCACCCGTTATTTTTCCATAATGTAAAAATCCACCCTTTGGAAGTATTTCCTCCTTCAGTTTCCCATTCTCATCGGGAAGAACTACCCTCAGAATTCTTTTATTGTATTCTGTTCTCTGCTGAAATCCCATCTGCCCCGCCATGGGGACAGTATACATTACCCAGTTTGGATGCCATGGACCAAGGGTCCCCACCAGCCTTCTGTGCTTCCTGTTTTTATGATGCAGAAGTTTTATTCCAAATCTTTTTATTGAACCCTGGAATCCCTTTCCCTTTGTGACGGCAATCACATCAACCAGTTTTCCAGCCCTGCTGAAATCCTTAAAGTTCAGCTCTTTCCCCATTTTGTCAATGGCATATTTAATTCTATCCTCGATCTTTCCTCCTCCAACACGCAGTTCAAAAATCTCTGGCCTCTTTTTCGGAACGCCTGAAATCCTGTATGGCTTTGTATAAACAATCAACCTGACTTCTTCTACGGATGCAATGTCTATTTCTTCAATTTTTATTTCCCTTATATTTTTTATCTTTGGTATCTTCCTGAAAATTTCTTTATCAACCTTTTCCGTCCAGAATTCCCTGTAAATCTGAAGACCGTAGGTTGTTTTCTTGTAAAGCCTCATACCTGCAACACCTATAGGCGGAACTTCAACAACAGTCACAGGCATGAAAATTTCCTGTCCTGAAGTATTGCTCTTTTTTCTCCAGTCTGTAATAAGAACGTGCGTCATACCAACTTTGTATCCTGCAAATCCCTGTATCCTCGGACCTTCATCTATTTCAGGGTAGCTGTCTATATGAGGAACTATACTCCTAGCCCTCTTTCTTGGGTAAAAACCCATAGAACCATGTCTCCCATGATGCGGGGTCGCCATTAAATCATACCTCCTTTTTTAATCATCAACCGTGACACTTACTGATGCAGCATAACGAACCGCACCAGTGCGGGATATATTTATCCCTGAGTGTCTGGTTTGATGAGCTTTATAACCTTTAAATACGTGCAGTATAAAAAGGTTTTGGATATCCTCATTTTATCATTAATCCCATAATATTCAGTTTTACCTTTTATTACGATATGTTTGTATCTTAAAATTTTTATTTTTCCCTGAAACCGTATTTCCCTTTCATGGGAACAAATGCCACATCCCCTAGATATTCCTTTATTATTTTATTATCCATCTTTGTTATTTTCAGTAATTGCTGATTGTAATTATTTCCAACAGGTGCAAGTAAAATACCATTGTTATTCAGCTGTTTGATGAAATTTTCATTTATGACCGGAATACCGCATGTTATGATTATGCGATCATAAGGAGAAAATTCGGGTAAACCTCCAGACCCGTCCCGGTTAAACAGGAATATCCTTTCCCTGAAATTACAGTAATTTTTTATCTTTTCAATTGCGATTAAATACAGACTCCTGTCGATTTCAACAGAATATACATATCCATTTCTGGAAAGGGATGCCAGAAGACATGTGTTGTATCCCAGGCCAGTGCCAATCTCAAGAATCTTATTACCGGGTTCAATATCGAGCAGTTCGAGCATCATGGCCACCATATGTGGCGCAGAAACCGTTTGACCGTTTAAAGTTGGTAACGGTTCATCTATATAAGCTTCATTTTCAAATTCTGAAAGAACAAAATTTTTTCTGTCCACTCCAAGCATTGCTTCTTCTACTTCTTTCTTTTTAATGAAACCTTCATTTTTAAGATTTTCAATCAGTGTTTTCAGGTCCATCATGATATTTTCTTCTTATCCTGTAAACATAAATATAATGGAAAGACAATTTCATTTCACATATTCTTTCAAAGTTATACATGGAAAATTCTTCAATAATATTATCAATATCGTTGAATGAACTCAGTACAATATAAATTGTTCCATCTTCATTAAGATGGTCATATGCTTCCCTGAGAAATCTTTTTATTATTTCTGAACCGTTCTCTCCTCCATAAATTACAATATCCTCATCATAATCTCCAGGAAGATACGGTGGGTTGAATATTATGGTGTCATATTTTTCATTTATGTTTTCAAAAAGATCAGAAACAATGCACTTTATTTGCCATATTTCATTCTTTATATGGTTTATGCTTTCTATGTCAATATCTGCTGCAGTTACATCATACCCCCTCTTAAAAAGCTCAATTGATATTATTCCTCTCCCTGCTCCCATCTCAAGTATTTTACCATTTGGTTCCACACAGTCCAACAATAAAAATGTATCCTCACCTGGTTCGTACAACACAAATTTTTTAAACTTATTTTTATATATATATTTTTGGGTGGGCTAATGTATATAAAATATCATGGACATGCATGCTTTGAAATAGGCAACGGTAAAAGGGTAGTTTTTGATCCACATGATGGAAAAAGCATAGGTTTGCCTGTGCCGAATCCTACCGCAGATCTGGTTTTCATTACACACGAACATTTTGATCATAATGCAACTTCTGTTGTCAGGGGAAATTTCAAAATTATCAGAAATCCAGCATCCGGAGAAGTGGATGGAATACGATATGATTCCATTACAGAATATCATGACAACGATATGGGAAGGCAGAGAGGAACGGTTAATATATACAAAGTATATGTTGAAAATCTTTCCTTTGTGCATGTAGGAGACCTTGGACATATGCCAGATGAAAAGACAGTAAAATTCATGAAAAATGCGGATTTTATATTTCTTCCTGTAGGATCCGTATATACAATAAATGGTGATCAGGCCGCTGAAGTGGTCGGTTTAACAAATCCAAAAGTTGCGGTTCCCATGCACTATTCGACTGCAAAAAGCAAACTTGGCCTGGAATCATATGACAGGTTTTTGAAACATTTTAATAAGGATCAGGTGAAATTCGTGGGAAAGGAAAAGAAATTCAACAAAGAAGAAATAAATTCAAATAAAACGGAAATATGGGTTTTTGAATGATTTTATCATATATTCAGCGCTTCCTCTATCCTCGAAACTTCAACAACCGTTGAATTGCTTCCTATATATGCCCCTTTGGAATTTGCGATCATGGATGCACCTATGAAAATTGATCCAAAGTTAGCTGTAACAATGTATGCCGGTACACCAAAAACAGATGAAAGATACTTCAGTTCATCATCATCAACCTGAGGATTTACAAGAAGGGCGTTTTTTGTTACCAGGGCAACGGAACCAACTGTGGGAATACCTCCTATCTTTCCCTTTAAAACCTCTACATCAAGAATATCACCTATCAATTTTAAACTTTCATCGGAAAATCCTTCGTGTACAAGAGCTGCCTTGTCATTTGCCAGAATATCATTACCGATTGCATTAAGTTTATCTTCCAGAAATAATATGTTGTAATCATTTTTGAGAAATTCAACATCCTCCAGATCAGAAAAGTCAGGTAATATTATGCCGTGTGAATTTATAACAGTCAGGCTGCCTATTATGGGTGATCCGCCTATATATGTAAGATACGTTTCAACTCCTAATGACCTCTTTATATCATTTATTGAATTTTCCTCACAATCTTTGGGAAGCAATGCAATGTTTTCATTGGCTTTCGCATATACTCCTATATATGGGCTTCCCCTTATCTGCCCTTTTAACAACATTCAATACGACCTTATCACGGCAAATGGACTTCTACGAGCTCTTCCTCTGGAAATCGCAATATTTTTGCCTTTATTTCGCTAGGAGGCTTTTTTCTTCCTCTTTCCCATATCTTCTCATTCAATAAAGGATCTATCCAAACTTTATCAGGATCAACCTTAAATTTCTTTGAAACATATAACCTAATAAAAGTAGCAACAGCATCGGATTTCCTGCTTCTAGGAACAGGTTTGATATCCCTGAGGGATATTGTGATCATGAATTCATTTTCTGCCATTTTTATCACCTCATACCTTCATTTTATTCCTTCTCCAGTTTCTCCTATGCGAATGGGTTGTAAACTTCCTGTTTGTTTTCATCATGACCCATCCAGGAACTCTCCTGTTTCTTTTTACCATTTTTACAAGCCTGATTTTCCTTCCAAATGGTTTATTTCTTGCCATTTTCATCTCCTCTCTATCTTTATATCTCTACTTTTTTCAGTTAGCTTTGAAAGCAACATTTTTAATTCGTCATCCGTTATTATCCTGTTCAACCTTCCTATCTGAGCAAGATATATTATCTGGTTTTCAACTGCTTCAGCAAGCTCTGGTTTGACTAGCCTCACATTTGCCAGTCTCTGCCTGGCCTCTGTGGTGAGATATTGCCTCAATATCCTGCTTTTCTCTTCCTTTACAGCCTTTTCCTTTTCTTCTTCCTCTTCAGCTCGGGCTTGTTCGGCAAGGAGTTGAGCCATTTTCCTTCTCCTTATCTCTTCAAGCTCCTTATCCTCCTCGTCCATAACACTCACCCTCAATTCTCTTTTTTTACTTCCTTGGATTTTATGATCTCTTCCGCAAGTTTCTCAAGATATGAAATACCTTTGGGTGTTAATTTTCTACCTTCCTTTCCAACAGAAGTATATCCCAGTTTATCCAGTTCCTGTAAACATTTTCTTGTAATGTTCCTGCTACCCTTAACTGCATGATACCTCTTTGTACCCCTGTCCCTCTTTCCCCCATAGTCACTTGCTAACCTGGATGTGCCTATCGGCCCCTTTATATACAATTTCCTGAATACGCTTGCCATTCTTGTATAATACCATTCATCCTGAACTGGCCCCGTCTCCCTGTGTGGACCGGTTTTAACCCATTTTACCCAGTCAGGAACTTTAACGTTCTCATTCTTCAACCTATCAGCTAGTACTTTTATAAATTCATCCGGATCAACATCATATACTGTAACCATACCTATCAACCTAATATTTTTGAATTTATAAAGTTTATCACAATCCTGTATAAGAAAATTTCGCAAATTAAAAAATATCAAAAAGACCAGTGGACCGGCCGGGATTTGAACCCGGGGCCTTTTGCTTGCGAAGCAAACGATCTACCAGCTGATCTACCGGCCCTCTTTTTCTGCATATTCTTCGGTATCAATAGAGGCCAGTAAATCGTTATTGTCAATCATGCTTAAAAAATTTTCATATAACCTTTTGGAATAATATACGAGTGTGGTTATTGTTTTGTCCTTTTCTTCAAGTTCTGAAAATGGTTTCAAATAATTCATCATGAGATTTTTCTTAAAATTATCAAAAAGTATGGTAAAATTTGGGTTTGCGGATAGTACAATCTGCCCCATGTCCCTCTTTTTTTCTACGAGATTTATGTCCATAAGAATTGAAAGGCTTGCATATACCCGTGCTATGGAATATCCACTTTTATCAACTATCTCCTTAACAGTTAAAGGTTTTTCAGAAAAATAGAGAGTTGTATAAACTGTACTTGAACATTCATCAAGACCAAGATAAGAAACCATCTTTTTAAATAGGTTTTTAATCTCCTCCATCATAGATATATATAACATACTTATTTATAAACATTATGCTATATGCTAACAAAGCTACTGAATCTCACCAAAACTTCGAATCCAGTTGCACTCATGAAAAAATTTCATTGAACGATAAGGACCAACATGTTGATTTCAACCTGAAGTTGTGCAGAGTGTCTATATTCTGAATATCAGAGTTTCACTGCTTCCCTCAAACTTCTAACTTTTCTATAAAAACCAGAATTATATAATTTAAAATTTATTTTTTTGGGGTCCTTTAATAAATAATTTATATGTGTATTATTTATTAGAAACATGGTTGATGAAAATACGGTTTTAATGTTATTATCTTCGGTAATAGCCTTCCTATTCTTCATCATACTGTTTTATAAATACATGATAAGAAGGGATTCAAAATTTCTTTACTGGTCCATAGGTCTTTTGTTCATGTTTTTCGCATATCTCATAAATTTCTTTTCCCTTATATATTCATGGAATAATCTGCTTTTTGATTCATATTATTTTTTTGCAATGGCAAATGTGGGTTTTCTAGGTCTGGGATCCGTTTCCCTGTTAAATAAAAATAAAATTACAATGTTACTTTTGACTTACAATATAATTATGTCCATGATTTTTCTTTTTGCAATATTATTTTCAAAAGCTAATCTGAATCTTGTTTTAAAGGGTAATTTCAATGCATTTCCAGCCTACGTATCTTTGCTTGGTGCACTGATCACTGTTCCTGGGGCCATATTTCTAATATTTATTTCCCTTTATTCCGCAATAAAACTCAAGAATAACAGGAATGCTCTTTTATACAATTCCTTGATTGCACTCGGCGCCATTATATTTTCAGCTGATGGATCCCTTACATTATCAGGAAATGTGACATTTTATTATACATTCCTTTTCCTTGGACTCGTGTTGATGTTTACTGGATTT